>ERZ791922.5-NODE-5-length-286824-cov-71.178789_pt1 | contig 286824 bp, 233 predicted proteins | sample MGYA00510134_ERZ791922 | MGnify/ENA primary metagenome ERZ791922 (study PRJEB30046, sample SAMN00792101) | human gut metagenome | study: EMG produced TPA metagenomics assembly of the A metagenome-wide association study of gut microbiota in type 2... | reverse complement strand
CTCTTTTGTAAACCCCTTTTTGACAATTTTTTTATCTTTTTTACATTATCGGCAATTTCTACATTTTAAACTCACTTGTTGTTTATTTTATCCCAAAATTCACTATATACACCTTTTTTTTAAAAATAAACTTTATTCGACAGATTTTCAAAACAATTTTCTTGACAAAGAATGGGTATATATATATAATAGTATTAACAAATGAATCCCCTTAAAAACATTGACGGGAACAAGATGCAAATGAACCGGCAAAGAGAGCTGACGGTTGGTGTGAGTCAGCATGGAACATTGTATGGATAGCTCATCCCCGAGTTTTTCGTGTGAAGTGTATATACTATATATGTAATGCGAAACGCAAGACTGCGTTATCGGTCGGGACTTTGTCAGAAGTCTTTAAGGAGAACACAGTGATGTGTTCTTGAATACGGGTGGTACCACGGATTTTATTCGTCCCTTTGTTTAGGGGGGCGATTTTTTTGTGCTATTTAACAGGAGGTTATTACATGAAACCATCATTTGAAAAGTACATTCCCTTTAAGCAGATTAATCTGCCGGACAGACAGTGGCCAAACAATACTATAACAAAAGCACCGATCTGGTGCAGTGTTGACCTTCGTGACGGTAATCAGGCGCTTGTCGATCCTATGAACCTTGAAGAAAAGCTCGAATTTTTCCACGCACTTTGCGATATGGGCTTTAAGGAAATTGAAATCGGTTTTCCGAGTGCGTCTGAAACAGAATATGAAATCTGCCGTGAGCTTATTGAAAACAACCACATTCCCGATGATGTAACAATTCAGGTTCTTGTTCAGGCAAGAGAGCATCTTATCAGAAAAACTTTTGAGGCTGTTAAGGGTGCTAAGAATGTTATCGTTCATTTCTATAACTCAACTTCAACTCTCCAAAGAAAAGTTGTTTTCAAAACAGATATGGACGGTGTAATCAAAATTGCCGTTGACGGTGCAAAGCTTATTAAACAGCTTACGGATGAATATGACGGAGACACAAACTTCAGATTTGAATATTCTCCCGAAAGCTTCAGCGGTACTGAGCCTGAAAACGCTGTTGAAATCTGCGACAGGGTTATCGAGGCGCTCGGTTCGACTGCTGAAAACAAGTTGATTGTCAATCTTCCGAATACTGTTGAGATGTGTACACCGAACACATATGCAGATCAGATTGAATACTTTGCAAGAAATCTTAAACATCGTGACGCCGCTATCATCAGTATCCACCCACACAATGACCGTGGATGCGGTGTTGCCGCAGGCGAACTTGCATTGCTTGCAGGTGCTGAAAGAGTTGAGGGTACACTCTTCGGCAACGGTGAGCGTACAGGTAATATGGATATCGTTACGATGGGACTTAATATGTTCACACAGGGCGTTGATCCTAAGCTTGACTTCTCAAATCTTCCAAAGCTCCGTGAAATCTATGAGCGTTGCACAAATATGAAGATTGATCCTCGTCAGCCATATATCGGCGAGCTTGTATTTACAGCGTTCTCGGGCTCACATCAGGACGCTATCAACAAGGGTATGAAATATATGAAAGAAAGCGGAACAGATTACTGGGAAATTCCGTATCTTCCGATTGACCCTGCCGATGTCGGCAGAGAGTACGAGCCGATTATCAGAATCAACTCACAGTCCGGTAAGGGCGGTGCGGCTTTTGTTATGAACAACAACTTCGGTTATGACCTTCCGAAGAGAATGCATCCCGAATTTTCAAAGCTTGTTCAGGCAAAATGCGAGGAGCTTGGCAGAGAGCTTATTCCGAAAGAGTTGTTTGAGGTGTTCGAGAAGAATTATCTTGAGCATAAGCAGAAATATGTTCTCTCAAGCAGAAAGATTTACGAAGAGAGCGAAAACGGCAATGATTATGTTCACTTCAAGGGCAAGATGAAGATTAACGGCAACGAAGAGGTTTCTCTCAGCGGTGTCGGCAACGGTCCCATTGACGCATTCTTCAATGCAATCAAAAAGGTCGGTCTTGACAAGTATGAGTTCATCTCATACAGCCAGCACGCAATTTCTCAGGGTTCAGACTCAAAGGCTGTTTCATATATCGAACTCAAAAAGCCTGACGGAAAAAGTATCTTCGGCATCGGCATTGACTCAAATGTCAATGTTGCGTCGGTACTCGGTGTTCTCAACGCAATCAACAGAGCCGAGGCTTAATTAATTTAACAATTCAATTTTCAGGGCTGTGCGAATGTGCAGTCCTGTTTTTTATGCTCTAAATCACTCTGTTTAGAAAAATGTTACAAATCGCCTTTAAAAATCAAGAATTTCGTTACAAATGATTGAATATTTTCAAGAATAATGTTACACTACAATTAAGAGGTGATTTTATGCTTCAAAGAAAAGCCTATGAACATTTAGTAAAATGGAAAAACACACCCGATAAAAAAGCTCTGCTCATTACAGGAGCAAGGCAAATCGGCAAAACATATATTATAAGAAAATTTGCAGAAGAAAATTATTCAAACTTTATCGAGATAAATTTCATCACAAATCCCGATGCCGCAAAGATTTTCAACGGAGATTTGAATGCTGAAACAATACTGATTAACCTTACAGCATACACACAAAAGCCCTTGGTAAAGGGAGATACTTTGATTTTCTTTGACGAAATACAGGAATGTCCGTCTGCGAGAACGGCAATTAAATTCCTTGTAGATGACGGACAGTTTGATTACATTGAATCGGGTTCACTTCTCGGAGTAAGATATAAAGAAGTAAAGTCCTATCCAGTCGGTTACGAAGAAAACTACCGTATGTATCCGCTTGATTTTGAAGAATTTGCAACTGCAAACGGTATTCAGCCACAAACGATAGAATATTTAAGGAAATGTTACGACAATAAAGAAACGGTTACGGAAGCTGTTCATCAATCATTGTTAAAGCTTTTTCAATACTATATTATTGTCGGCGGAATGCCTGCGGTTGTACAGAAATTTGTTGATACAAAAGACATAGGCGAGGTCTTGAAAATTCAGAAAGATATTCTCGACTTGTACAGACAGGATATTTCAAAATATGCCGACAGCAACAAAGAAAAAATAAAAAGCATTTTTGATTTAATTCCTGCTCAGCTTAATGACAAGAACAGAAGATTTACACTTTCCGATATTAAAAATTCTGCACGAATGTTGAGATATGAAACAAGCTTTAATTGGCTTGCAGACGCAGGAGTTGCTCTCCCCTGTTACAACATAACCGAACCTGTTCTTCCGCTTGAACTTAATCTTCAAAATAATTTATTTAAACTGTTCCTGTGTGATACGGGACTGCTTTGTGCCGCATCAATGGGAAACATTCAGTTTGACATACTGTCGGGAGATTTGTCAGTTAATATGGGAAGTATTCTTGAAAATGTATTTGCTCAGGAGCTTGTTTCAAACGGTTTTCTTTTAAGATATTTCAATAAGAAAAATATCGGTGAAATTGATTTTATCGTTCAAAAAGGTAAGTCAGCCGTACCGATTGAAATTAAGTCGGGCAATGACTACACAAAACACAAGGCATTGGATAACTTGATTGCAAAGCAGAGTTGGAACATAAACAGCGGTATTGTGTTCTGCAAGGGCAATTTGGAAATTGAAAGCAGCATAACATATTATCCATGGTATATGTCAATGTTTTTCAAGCAGGAAACACTTCCCGAACATCTGAAAGTTAATGTTGATATTGTAAATATCTGATAATCGGCAATTTCAGGGCTGTGCGAATGTGCAGTCCTGTTTTTTTACGCTCTGAATCGTCCATAATAAGCCTGTGGCCGAAAAATAGGGACATACAGCTTGTTAGCCGTATGCCCCTGAAAATCGGTTTTAAAGCTTATTTCATACTGTTTTCGTAAGACTCAATCATCTTTTTAACCATCTGACCGCCTACAGAACCTGCTTCTCTTGCGGAAATGTCGCCGTTATATCCCTGTTTGAGGTTTACGCCTACTTCGTTGGCACATTCCATCTTAAAGCGTTCCATGGCTTCCTTTGCCTGAGGTACATTAATCTGATTGTTATTGCTTGACATAATTTGTTTTCTCCTTTTCAAAACTTTTAAATCTCGTTAAATTTATTAATAAAGCGGCGTTTCGGCATCCCGTTTTCATCGCCGCAATAGTATTGTTTGCGGTGAAATTCGTTTTATTATTTGTAATTTTTTCAAGTTTTGAAATTCACAAAAAACATCATACAAAGCAAAAAGCAGCTATGCCGAACGACATAACTGCTTTTTATATTGTGTATGAAAGGGTTAGGGAAATAAGCCTTTCGTCTTGCTGTTAAAATATATTGAGTTACTTTTTCTCGATTGAATCGGTCTTGTAGATGAAGTCAACCTTACCGTCCATATCATCGGAAATACCGCTGTAGTTGTTGTACTTCTTTGATGCTTTCTGAACAGCCTTGAAACGGTCGATGATATCCTTGACATCACCGTTTGCGGCATCAACAATGCTGTCAATGCCCTCCTCTTTGAACTTCTTCATACCCTTGGACAATGTCATTGCACCGTCATTGAGCTGTTTAACGCCGTCAACAAGTGCGGCACTGCCGTCTTTGAGAGTACCGACACCCTCAAACAATGATTTAGTACCGTTTGAAAGTGAGCTTGTGCCGTTTTTGAGAGTCTTTACACCGCTTTTAAGGCTTGATGTACCGTCCTTGAGGGTTGAAGTACCGCTCTTGAGTTCGCTTGTACCGCTTTTAAGACTTGAAGAACCGTTCTTGAGCTGACCTGCACCGCTTACAAGTGAACCTGTGCCGTCCTTGAGTGTGTATGTGCCGGCGAGAATCTGCTGAGCACCCTCGTTAGCCTGATCAACACCTGCTGTATATGAGAGCACACCCTGATAGAATGTGTTGTAGCTGTCAAGCTGAGTTTTGAGAGCCTGAAGTAACTTTCTGCCTGCCTGAGCTTTTGCAACACCCGCCTGAATCTGACTCTTAACCTCTTCGCTGTTCATATTTGTTTCGATAAGGCTCTGAATCTGTGACGCTGTGTTGCTGTCAATTGCAGCCTGAACCGCAGATGTACTCATCTGTGTAGAAACTGCAGTAGAAACCTGAGCCTGAACCTCTTCGCTGACCTGACCTGCGGCAACAGCGGCATCATACTGATCTGCCGTCATACCAAGACCTGCGGCTGCGAGAACCTGTTCCGTAACAGACTTTCTTACTGTTGCCTCAACGGCAGTTTTGATAACATCCTTCTGACTGTTTACAGTTGCCGTTACTGTTTCGAGTGCTGTATTGTAAGCGAGTTTCTGAGCATTTTCATCGCTGAGTGATGAAATAAGTCCTTCAAGAACGCTGTCATAGTTTTTAATTGTAAGCTTGTCGGCTGTAAGACCTGAGGTGGCAATCAGAGTGTCGGCAGTTGAAAGAAGTGTGTTAAACACCTGTTCTGCACCGCCGTTTAGAGTTGCGCTGTTGGATGAAAGCTTGCCAAGACCTCCTGCAAGTGTTGCAACATAACTGCTGAGACTTGCCGCACCGTTGTCAACCTGTGACGCACCGCCTGCAAGTGTTGCAAGACCGCTGTCAAGCTGTGATGCACCGCTGTCAAGCTTTGACGCACCGCTTTTGAGCTTTGCCGCACCGTCATCAAGTGTCTTTGCACCGCTTGAAAGACCGTCTGCACCGCTGTCAAGTTTTTTTGCACCGCTGTTTACCTGTTCTGCACCGTCATAAAGCTTGTCAATACCTTCAATGAGTGTGCCTGACTTGTCAAGAAGTGTGCCGATACCGTCATAAAGCTGTGAAGAACCGTCAACAAGCTGTTCTGCGGCGTCTTCGAGTTCATCAAGAGAATCCTTAAGCTCGTCAACCTTATCGTCAACCTTTGAAAAATCAACATCGTTGAAAATATCGTTCATTGCAACTGTCATTGTTGTTGAAAGTTCAAAATCGGTTGTGTCTGCTGTGATTTCAACATAATCAGGGATTTCCATTTCATCCTTGTCAATGTCAAGGCTGTCCTGCATACCCGGAAGAGCAAAACCGGCAACGATTGTTCTTGTACCGTCATTGATAGCCTTGCCGTTTGAAACCTCAACATTTTTGAATTTGTCATCGTCAAGAATCATACCCGAAAGCATAAGGAACGGAACATTAACTTCTTCTGTCTTGCCGTTAATCTTAACCTTTTCCTTCTGTGTGTTTTCATAGTCAATGCGGATTGTAACCTTACCGCTCTTGCCTGCAATTTCATCTGCAGAAACAGTTTTGCCGTTGAGCTTGTAGCTTAATTTGAGCTTTACAGGAAGTTCAGTTGTGCCTGTTCCCTGATAGTAGATATCATCGCCCTTTGCAGCCCACTCATAAGCATTGTCTTCGTTTACCGTGTATGTTTCGTCGCCCTTAACATTTTTAACATCCTTGAGGTTTGAAACATCCTTTACCTTGCCTTTTGTATCTACACCTTTAAGCCAGTCGCTTACAATGATTTTCTTAGCCGCACCGCTTGCGTCGGCAATGACATAAACGGTTTCATTTTTGCTGAGCTTTTTAAGAGCCTCTTTAGTTGTGCTTGCCTTCTTAACAGCCTCAACCGTACTTTCTGTCTGAACACCGAGAGCCTGTGCAGTATTGTCTGCACCGGCGGAATAAGCGGCAACGCCTACTCCGCTGCAGAGAATCGTGAGTGCAAGTGCACCCGAAATAGCACCCTTGATATAGTTTTTGCTTAAAAATTTATGATTATTATTTTTGTTAGTCTTTTTCATTATACAGCAGCCTCCGAAATTGATGTTTTTTTCGGCTTAAAACCGAGAGTTGTCTTTGCAATTACCTTGTCGAACAGCATAAACATTGCCGGCAAAATAAGCGTTACGCAGAACATACTGATGACAGCACCTCTTGCAAGGAGCTTACAGATTGATGAAATAAGGTCAACATCCGAGTAGAATGCGACGCCGATTGTAGCGGCAAAGAGTCCCATTGCACTAACGATAATTGACGGAATTGAAGTTTCAAGTGCCGTAATAACCGAGGTGCGTTTATCGTTTCCGAGATACCTTTCCTTCTTATATCGTGTCGTCATCAAAATTGCGTAGTCAACCGTTGCACCAAGCTGAATTGTACTTATACAGATAGGTGTGATGAACGGGAGCGACTCGCCCATAAGATGCGGAATACCGAGATTGATAAAGATAGCAAGCTCAATAACCGCAACAAGAATAATCGGAAGTGTGATACTCTTTTCAACAATCGCAATGATAATGAAGATTGCAACAATAGAAATTGCATTTACAACCTGAAAGTCAACTGTCGTGATGTTTACAAGGTCGTTTGTACAAGCGGCTTCACCGATGAGAAGTCCGTTTTTATCATACTTTGTAATGATTTTATTCAACTCGTCAATCTGCTTTGCCATAGGATCAGTGGCTGTTTTGTACTCAGAGTTGATAATCATAAGCTCCCATTTATCATTTTTGAGAACGCTTGTGATTGAATCGGGGAGAACCTCTTCCGGAACAAGCGAACCTACAACGCTTTCAAGACCGAGAACATATTTTACGCCGTCAACCTTTTCAAGCTCGTTTGTCATATCTCTTGCGTCCTTTGCAGAAAGCGAAGAATCAACAAGAACCATATGTGTTGTACCGACACCGAATTCATCTTTAAGCTTTGTGTTTGCAATTACATTTGCCATATCCTCGGGAAGACTTTCCGACAAATCGTAGTAAATCTCATTGTTTGTCTGGCTGTATGCCGAATAGAACGGATAAATAAGAGCCGCAAACATTACGAGAAATACGGGGAAAATTTTAACAAGTCCTGTTGCAAGCTTCTTTGTTGACGGAATAAGCGACTTGTGCATTGTCTTTTCAAGAGGCTTGTCAAGAACAAGAATGAGCGACGGAAGAACCGTTACACAGGAGATAACACCGAGGATAACACCCTTTGCCATTACAATACCGAGGTCAAGACCGAGTGTGAATGTCATAAAGCAAAGTGCGATAAAGCCTGCAACCGTTGTGATTGAACTTCCGATTACGGAACGGACGGTTTCGTGAATTGCAACAGCCATTGCCTGCTTGTGGTTTTCACAAATGCCCTTTTGTTCTTCATAGCTGTGCCACAGGAAGATTGAGTAGTCCATTGTTACCGCAAGCTGAAGAACTGCCGCCAACGCTTTGGTAATGAATGAAACCTCACCCATAAAGTAGTTACTGCCCATATTTACAAGGATAGCAACCGCTATACTTGCAAGGAACACAAACGGGATAATCCAGTTATCCATAAATATCATCATTGCAATTACCGCAAGAACAACAGCGATTGCAACATAAGTCATTTCCTGTTCCTCAAACATATTTTTCATATCCGTAATCATTGCCGACATACCCGAAACAAAGCATTGCTTACCGGCAACCGAACGGATTTCTTCGATAGCGTTCATTGTTTCATCGGCTGATGTTGAGGTGTCGAAGAATACCGCCATCATTGTTGCATTTCCCGAATTGAACGCATCATAAATTTTGTCGGGCAACATTTCCTTTGGAATTGAGATGTCGGCAAAATCGTCATACCAAAGAACCGTATCAACATGGTCGATTTCTTTGATTTTTTCCTCTGTTGCCGCAACATCCTTATCATCCATATTCTCAAAGATGAGGAATGAAAAAGCACCCTTTCCAAAGTCATCAAGCAGATAATCCTGACCCTTGATTGTGTCGAGGTTATCGGGAAGATAACTAAGAATGTCGTAATTAACCCTTGTAAATGCCATTCCCAAGGCTGACGGAATCATCAGCGCAACGGCAAGTATAAGGATTACGAAACGGCTTTTAACAACCGCTTTCCCTAACTTCATATTTCATACTCCTTCATATATGATTTGCAGACTGCACTCTGCATTCAAAGGAACGATCCGAGAGGTGAACCGTATTTCCTTTGTCCGTAATATATTCTATTACGGCTTTGTTAAAATTTAAACAGACACAAAAAATGCCGTGTCAGGAATTTAGACACGGCAATAAATTTGTACGGAAATCAGACATTTTGTTAAATTCGTCTGCATTTCAGACACGCAAGCAAGCGCAAATATTCATTTTTAACCAATAAAACAGCAATCAGGCATTGATTTTGGCACATCTGTCCAATGCAGACTCCATTGAACCCTCAAACAGCTCACAAATGCGTTTCATCTTAATTTTAAGGTCATATTTCATACCTCCGCCGAGCCAGTCGATAATAAAACCGACAAGCTGACACTTGTAATACATAATCATTGCGTCAAGGTCATCTTCGGCAATATTCTTTGTAATTTCAAGCTTGTCAAAATAGCTTTTTATAGCGTGAGTACAAATCCTGTTGAGATACACATCAAATGTAGTTCTGTTCGCAGAATTGTAAATGTGCTGAATCACCGACTTGTTTGAAAAAGCATAGTCAATTACAGAAATCAGGCTTTCATAAACAGAAGTATTGTTGTCGGTTTCGGTCGCAACAAATCTGTCAGCCTCTTCAACGAGAATTTCCTCAAGAAGCGACGGAATGTCGTCAAAATGGTAGTAGAAAGAATTACGGTTAATTCCGCATTCTTCAACAATCTCCTTGACTGTAATTTTATTCAACGGCTTTTTATTCAAGAGCGAAATAAATGTCGCCTTGATAGCCGCCTTGGTAAATGTCGGCATAGTGTCCCCCCTGAAAATTGCAAAACATCCGTGTGCAGACGGATATTTCCGTTCCGAATTTTTTCATACACAATATATGCAGCCGATTGCTGCACTAATTAAAGTAAATTGTATCACAATTATTTAAAAATAGCAATAACAAGCATATTAACAAAATCAGGGGTTTGTCACATATTGTGACCTTATCCCGAATTTGCACACAAAATCATACAAAGCCCCTATTTTGCAATAAATTTACATCTATTAAGTTGACTTTGCACTGCAAACAGCATATAATATAAGTACAATAAATTGCAACGGAGTGATTATAATGGCAAGTACAAATTTTAGTGTCCGTATGGACAGCGATATAAAAAAGCAATGTGAATCTCTTTACAAAGAACTCGGTATGAATCTTACAACAGCAATCAATGTTTTTCTGCGTCAATCTTTGCGTGTCGGCGGTTTCCCTTTTGAAGTTAGGATTGACCAGCCAAACAAAGAAACCATTGCCGCAATGCTTGAAGCAGAAAGAATTGCAAAAGATCCCGAAGTAAAACATTATTCCGATGTTGAAGAAGCTCTTCAGGAGCTTAAAAGATGAACCGAGATATCGTATGGACAACGCAGTTCAAAAAAGACTATAAATTAGCACTTAAAAGGCATATGGATATTGAACTGCTTGATAATATCATTAGAAGTTTATCTCGTGGTGAAACTTTGCCCGAGAAAAATAAAGACCATGCGTTGACAGGAGATTGGGTTGGACACAGAGAATGTCATATTCAGCCCGACTGGTTACTTGTGTACCGCATAGAAGATGATGTTCTTGTATTAACATTATCACGAACAGGAACACACAGCGACTTGTTCGGAAAATAATATTCAGCAAAGGGGAATTTAGCAATGAACATAGAAACCTGCACCAAAGAAGAACAGGATTACCTTGTTGACAGATTGGTTGAATATAATTTGACTCAAGTTGAAACCACACAAAAAGAAAACTTTATAGATTTAAGCAGAAAAATTGTTGAGAACGGCAAGATAATAGCCGGCATTATAGCGAGAATGTATTGCTGGAATGTCGTTTATGTTGACACTTTATGGGTTGACCCAAATTACAGAGAAAGAAAAATCGGTAAATCACTCTTGAAAAATGTAGAAACAGAAGCTAAATCAAACGGAGCAAAATTAATTCATTTGGATACATTTGATTTTCAGGCAAAGGAATTCTATGAAAAGCAAGGATATGTTGTGTTCGGAAAATTAGACGACTGTCCTGAAAATCATTGCAGATATTTTATGAAGAAATTATTGTAGTCTTTTGGGCAAAACACATTTCTGTATAATACTTATTTTGCACTAAAAAAGCGTGGCACAAAAGCCACGCTTTTCTTTTTATAAAGTGATAAATTCAATATCTTTCGGAAAATCATTTTGCACACTGCAAAGGCTGATTTCATAGTCCGAAAATTTGTATTGTTTCATATAATATTCGATTTGATTTTCAGAGAATTTTCCGCTGCTGACATCAACACTTTTTGCACCACGGTGAAATCCGTCACCCATACATTTTAGGAGTGCCTCTTTTTTAGTCCACAATTCAAAAAATGTGCCGAGCCTGTCAGAAGCGTTGCCGAGCAATTTCATCTCATTGTCGCAGAAAACAATTTTGCCGAGCCTTATGCCCTTGAGAAATCGGATTTCTTCAATATCACACCCGACTTCGGACCCCGACAACGCAAAAAGCACATAATCTCCGCTGTGCGAAATATTGAAACAAAGCCCGTTGTCACATTCGGGCTTGCCGAATTCATTCACGGTGATTTTTGCACCGCCAAGAAATTTGTTCATAAACAATCCGCCTGCAATGCAACGCAGTTTATCGTCATCTCTGCGGCATCTTTGAACACGCTCCGCCCTTTCGGGAGAAAGCTCACCGACTCTGTCAAAAGAAATTTTGCGGATATCGGTTATAAAAAGCCGTGTTTTCATATCAATAGCCACGGAGAGCGTCAAGCGAATCATCGGACATAATCCAATCGTTCACATCAATTTCCGTAAAATCGGTTTTATCGTTTCTGACAATAACCTTGTCAATACCTGCGTTGATAACCATACGCTTGCACATTGCACACGAAGATGTGTTCTGAACATACTCGCCGTTTGACATCTCCTTGCCGACAAGATAAAGCGTTGCGCCAATCATCTGTTCTCTTGAAGCATGGATAATAGCGTTCGCCTCGGCGTGAACGCTTCTGCAAAGTTCGTAACGCTCGCCACGGGGAATATTGCGTTCCTGACGGATACAAAATCCCAAATCACAGCAATTTTTTCTGCCTCTCGGAGCGCCTGTATAGCCTGTTGAAACAATCTGGTCGTTGTTCACGATAATTGCACCAAAATTTCTGCGCAGGCAGGTTCCCCTTTCAAGCACAGTTTCGGCAATGTCAAGATAATAATTAATTTTGTCAATTCTGTCCATATAAAAACACCGTCCGTTATCATAATTTCAAATTCGGTCAAGTATATTTTAGAGTAGCCGAAAGCAGTATCATCCTTTGAGCTTTTCAACACAATCTCTGCATACATATTTTCCGCCGAATGCAATCAGATTATCAAGAGTATTGCAAAAAACGCACTTGCTCTCTGCCTTTTTAATCGTAACGCACTCATCGTCAGCCTCAATGTGAAGAATGTCACCCGGCTTAATGTTGAGATGGTTGCGGATATCCTTTGATATTACAATTCTGCCTGCTTTATCAATTTCCCTAAAGTTTGTATAAATCATTTTAATTCACCATAATCCCTATTTTTTAATTCACCATAATCCCTATTTTTACCTATACTACCATTTTTCGGGATTTTTGTCAACGATTTTATTAAATAATTTGATTACAAAAATGACAATATTGTACATTTTGTCGTTAATTGCAACAAAAGGAGTAAAAATGCTGAATTATATCTGGAGCGGACTCATTGCCGTGAGCGTATTGTGTGCGTTGTTTATGGGCAACACCGCTGATATTTCAAACGCACTCATCGAAAGCGGAGCGTCATCAATACAGCTTATTCTCACAATGGCAGGCATAATCTGCCTTTGGTCGGGAATTATGAAAATCGCAGTTGAAAGCGGTTTGACAAACATTTTTGCAAAAATCTTTGCACCGTTGCTCCGTCCGCTTTTTCCGAGACTTGATAAAAAAAGCGACGCATTTCAAAGCATCACCATGAATATCAGTGCAAATTTGCTCGGACTCGGCAATGCCGCAACACCTTTCGGACTAAAAGCAATGGAACAGCTGCACACGCTCAATGACCGCCGTGACATTGCGAGCAACGAAATGGTTGTTTTTGTAGTTATGAACACAGCGTCACTACAGCTGTTGCCAACAACGCTTGCCGCACTCCGCCAATCCTACGGAAGCTCTGCGCCTTTTGAAATTATCGTTCCCGTTTGGATAAGCTCTGCGTGTGCGTTGACGGTGGCATTGCTGATTGCCTGTACGCTGAATATCAGGCAAGGTAAAATTTGAGAAATGTGGTGAGCAAATGGAATTTGTAATGCCGGCATTTGCGTGTATTGTTGTGGTATTCGGGCTGATAAAAAAAGTTCCCGTATTCGATGTATTCATTTCGGGAGCAAAAGAGGGAGTAAAACTTCTGTACAACATTGCCCCTACAATTATGGGACTTGTGTTTGCCGTTGACCTTTTGCAGTCAAGCGGAGCAATTGACGCAATATGCTCACTGATTCAGCCGACAGCGGAATTTTTAGGATTTCCGAAAGAAATCGTTCCGCTCGTACTCCTCCGCCCCGTTTCGGGAAGCGGTTCAACCGCACTCCTCACAGCCCTTTACAAAACCTGCGGTCCCGACAGCTTTGCAGGCAGAACAGCATCCGTACTCGCAGGTTCAAGCGAAACAACCTTCTACGCAATCGCAATGTACTTTGGCTGTATCCGAGTCAAAAAAATTCGCCACACCCTCTTTGCCGCCATAACCGCCGACCTAACCGCCGCAATCATGAGTGTTATAACGGTCAGATTGTGGTTTAATATGTGATTGTAAAGTGTTCCCATTTCGGAACACTTTTCCTAAATTCAAGCCTTGTGTTCCCATTTCGGCACACTTTTCCTTGTTTTTGGATTTTTGTTCCCATTTCGGCACGATTTCTTTTTACAAACTGCTGACAAATTTCAACATCAAGCAGATAATCTTTCTGTCTGAAATAATCTTCCTTGCCCTTGTGCAAATCAACGGCAAGGTTCTGATAGATTTCCGCAACCTGTTTACCGAGATTTCGGCTGCCCGAATGAATTACAAGAAAATATGTTCCGTCAGATGATTTGTCAACTTCAATAAAGTGATTACCGCCGCCGAGTGTAAGGTCATTTCATTTTCATCGCCGACACGGCACCCCACCACAATTGCAAAAGCCTTTACAATTTCAGACTCATTGCGGTCTCATATTTTCAAATTTTTTTATTAATTCAATACCAATTCCAAATCACTTTTTCTGCATAGAGTGCTACACTGCATAAACTGAATTTTCGATATTTTCTATATTGCTTTTCAGCGTCGTAATAATTAACACTCAATTCAATTTTTAATTCTGTGTTATTTGCAAAGCAATCAATAAATTCAGCTGTATAAGCATTATTGATTGCATTAATAAACTCAGCCTGTGACAAGGAAATACCTTCAAATTTTCCGTTTTTATCAGTTGCCGAAACAAAATTAAAATCGTTAAAAGACTCCTCTTTCATTGCCACAATCATATCACAATGCTTATAACATTCGTACTGTTTATAACAATCGCCGACATAATCCTGCGGAAATATTTTAATATCAAATGTAAAAATCATTTGATTATTTTCGCATTTAACAGAATTCAATTTTTGATCATGCAACACTCCGTACGGCATACTGATATGCGATATAATAATTTCGTTATTCATTTTCATTCTCCCAAAGTTACATTTTTATTTTGTTTTTTCAAAAGCAACAGGCTTATCAGAATTACTGTGCCTTCGACAGTTTTATTATACCTGATACAAATAATATTTAAAAAGCCTTATCTAGGAACCGTAATAATTCTATTCAAATTTTCTTCCTGATTCACTTCACTCTGTATGTACGGTCACATCACTTTCCTTTTTTTTAGACATAAACCAATAAAATATAACACAAAATGCTAAAGCAAACACAACACCAAAAACATTTTGAATCACTCTAAGACTAACCGCTCCTTGTAGTCCATAAGTCTCTGCAGCAATGGCTAAAGCACCAAATGTGTTAAATACTGCCTGCCAGCCATATTGTGCTGAAAATCCTACACCGATTCCACCAAGAATTCCTATATATGCATAGATTGACGAAGGAAGCAGAAAATATAATACCGTAAAACATATAACACCTGCAATATTTCCGACAATCCTTTTACGGACTCTGTAGTGCATATCTTCCATAGACGGCAAAATCACGGACATGGCCGCAATACCAGCCCACATTGCACGTGGCATATTACAAAGTTCTGCAATGCAAAGGACAATCGGTACGCATAAAATCTGACATATCTGCCATTTTGTTCTGGAAGAAGTGATATCAAATTCTTGTATCAGATCTTTCAGATTTATTTTATAAGTTCTGTTTTTATGATTTCGATAAAATACGAAGCAGGTAAGTGCTGCACCTAAAGCCATTCCGACTAATCGCATCTGATAGCTTTTTCCCGTAACATCATAACCATATAGCAGCAAATACCCAAGAACCAATGTAGATTGATTAAACATGAATGGATTATGGCATCCGAACAGAATCAACACAGCCAGTGCCGCAATATTTAACAGCATTCCCAATACCGGTGAAAACTGATTTGCTAAATGCGGACATACAGTCATAATTACAAAGAACAAAGCCAAAAGCATCGTAGATTGTCCGGTGTGGATCCCCAGATCCGCATTTCTAAACACCATGAGACATAATAAGACTACTACACCTACAATGCTGTTCTCATTTCCAAATAGGATGCTGAAAATACTAACAAAGAAAAAACAAAATGCCATTGTAACAGCTATCTTCACCAGATATACCCACATATGATATAATTTTTCTTTTAGTGTTTCACTCTTTTTCAACAGGTTTTTAGAACCTGCCTGATTTAACTGCAACTCCTGATAAAATGTCATATAAATCATCCAATCTTCTAATTTATCTTAAAACTATATAATCTCATCTTTCTGCTTTGGCAGCTCTATAACAAATCTGCATCCACCATATTCACGGTTTTCTGCTTTGATTGTTCCTCCGGCACTATCTACAATCCGTTTTACAAGTGCAAGACCTAGGCCATTTCCTTCTGCTTTATGAGATCCATCTACCTGATAGAACTTGTCAAATATTCTGGATTTTACATCATCCTCTATTCCTGGTCCTTCATCTTCCAGAATGAACTTAACAGAATCCTGTTCTTGTCTCAGAAACATCGTAATTGTCCCCTTTGAAGGGCTGAACTTAATCGCATTATCCAAAAGATTTATCCAGATATGCATAAAAAGTCCTTCATTCCCAGTATATTTAACTTCCTCCAATTCTACCTGAAAACCAATTTCTTTTTCTGTCCATTTTGTTTCCAATGAAAGAAATGCCTGGCGGATCTGTTCATCCAGACGATATTCTGTTTTTTTCATTGGTATATTCTGATTCTCTAACTTAGATAACAGCAAAATATTACCAACCAATCCGGAAAGTCTTTGGGTGTTAAATAAGATTTTTTCTACATATTTCTCTTGATCCGGAGACAGTTCTTCTCCCTGAAGCAGCATTGTATATCCTTCAATGGCATTAATCGGGGTCTTAAATTCATGAGAAACATCAGATACAAAATTCATCTGCAGCACCTCTGTTGCACGAAGTTCTTTTGTCATAACGTTAAAACTTTGATAAGATTCTCCAACTTCTGCTATACGGCTGTTCGTTTCCAAATGCTGTTCAAAATCTCCCTGAGAAACTTCCTTCATTGCTTTACTAAGTCTGGTAATTGGTTCCAGTAACTTTGCATTAATAAAGGAAGTGATCAGCCCTGCAATCAATGTATTGAAAATCAAAAGCCAGCCAAGCACAGGTATGCTACCCGGCAGATAAAAAAAATGATTCAAAAAAGCAAATAATAAAGCAGATATGACTGTTGAAAATACAAGTGCCAGCCAGATTGCACCGGTCAGACAGGAGCGGATCCGCAATCCTTTTTCTTTCTTTTGCTCCATTATTTTTTCACCACCTTGTATCCAATTCCACGCATTGTTACGATTTCAAAATCAGGGTTATCTTTAAAATGCTCTCTGATTCTTCCTATATGTACCTCTATCGTATGTGGGTCTGCTTCCGTCTCGTATCCCCATACTTCATCCATCAACTGTTGTTTTGTAAATGTTCTGCCTGGCGAAGCTGCAAGCTTATATAAAAGCAGGAATTCTTTTTTAGGCAAAACAAGACTTTCCTTATCAGTTGTAACCGTCATTGCATCATAATCAAACTCTGTTGAACCGATCACAATTTTGTGTTCATTCAGTATCTGTGCACGGCGAAGCAGTGCTCCGACTCTTAAAACCATTTCATTCACATTTACCGGTTTTACCATATAATCGTCACTTCCCGAAAGAAATCCCTGGCGCATATCATCAAAGGAACCTTTCGCAGTGATCATAAGTACCGGTATCTGATATCCTGCTGAACGGAGTTCCGACACCAGTTCATAACCATCCATAACCGGCATCATAATATCGGAAATGATCAGATCAATATACTCTTTATCCAATATTTCTAATGCCAGTGCTCCATCCGATGCACTTTTGACCTGATATCCATTCTTCTCAAGCACATTTTGGAATAGCTGGCTTAATTCTTTATCATCTTCTACAATTAATATTTGAAACACGATCTTCTTCCTCCTTTATCAGAACAGATATCTTGCCCATCCAAGCAGATGCTGTACCAAAAGTACGTTTCTCTAACGCTTCTTTGTCAATTCAATTGGCTCTACATGATACGGATCACGATATTCAAAAGCTTTTATATCAGAAATATTTGTAACCCCCGTCAACACACCTTGGCCTTTTTCATCTCGTAAGCCTCTTTTTACACCATACTCTGAATACAGATTCTTACTAATGCTATCATTTTGTTCACAAAAAATTGCTTGCTGTTTCATATAATTTTCCAAATTGCTCATTTGAATCGCTCCTTTCATTCTGTTACGAACTTACATACTATACTCAGATATTCTTGTTTCCAGAGCATTCAGCATTGTCTGTTCTTTTTCTTATTCATTAGCAATACAATACAATGGAAAACTCAATTTAACCTCAACAAGGTTTGTTTTTTTCATCTATGCAAAATCTTCTTTGTACAACAGACTGTTAGATATAGCAAAAACGGCCTTTCAAAAAAAGTTAACTTCTAAATCAACTGTTTTTTGAAAGGTCGTTTCATCAGATTCTTATAGCAATCCAGCAAATAATCTCATAAATAATTGTCCCAGTCGCAAATATGCACTTCGTCCGGTTTGATATTGGTATGTCACATCTTCTCCGAAGCGGTCAACCATTGTTTTCATCAGGCTGTTATCACACCGTAAATCTTCAAGAACTTTCTCGTTTGAGAACATAGAGAACACTTCTTTTGTAAAATTCTCTTCTCAAAGGGCTTGATAAACTGGAAGTTAACTAATGGATGCCATTTTATCAGTCGGCCATGATCTCCTGAGAGCCACATAGGAGATTATAAAGTTTGCAAGCCAGCCAACCGGTACCGCAAGCCAGACAAAGGCAATGCCGAAACGCGGTGCACAGATCAGGGCAACGGACAGACGAATCGCAAGATTCACTATGTTTGCAACGAGGAACGGACGCATAATTCCGAGACCGCGAAGGACTCCATCGGTTGCCATCTTGATACCCATGAAGATGAAAAAGTAACCAATCCACCTCATATAATCACCGGACACCTGATAGGCAAACGCCGTTCCGTCTTTTCCTAAGAACAGCGAGGAGATCTGCGTGTGTAGCGTTTCAATGACGAGAAAGGCAAGAACGGCAAAGCACAGATCCAGCACCAGCGCAGCATGGTAGCCTTTTTTGATACGATTAATTTTCTTTGCGCCAAGATTCTGGGAAACATACGGCGAAACCGCATTGCCGATGGATACAAAGATCAATGAAAAAACATTTTCCACCCTCATCGTTGCTGCATACCCGGCGAGTGCCTGTGTACCGAAAGGATTTACCACTGCCTGCACAATCATCATACCGATGGACACTGTGGACTGCTGTAAAACCGACGGCACCGCAATGCGAAGCATGGAATACAGCTCCTGCCGTTCAAACCTGTTAAAGGGGCTTTTATATCGCCGCATCCGTGCAAAGAAAATCAAAAACGAAAACACTGCGGAAATTCCCTGTGCAATCAGGGTTGCAATAGCCGCACCGAACACACCGAGACCTAGCCCGGCTACCATCCAAAGATCCATTAAAATATTCAGGATGGACGAAAAAATCAGCAGTCCCAGCGGAATTTTGGATTCGCCGATTGAGGTGAACATGGTAGAAAGAATGTTATACATAAACAGAAACGGAAAGCCCACAAAATAGACCCGCAGATACAGTACTGCATCATCCAGTATGTCGGCAGGGGTTTGCAGTCCACTCATCATCGAATCGGCGAAGAAAAAACCAAAAACACCAAGGACTATACTTAGAAGCAAAAAGCTAATCAAGGAGGTTGACACGATTGTTTTCATTTTGCCATACTCCCTGGCTCCGAAATAACGGCTCACAAGCACACCGGCTCCGACACCGGCTCCCAGTGCCACACAAATGAACACATTGGTCAATGCTGCACATGCACCGACAGCTGCAAGTGCGGAAGAACTAACAAACTGGCCGACAATAATAGAGTCGGCCATATTGTATATTTGCTGAAAAAAACTTCCAAAAATCATTGGCATTGCAAAAACCGTCAACGCTTTGAGGGGCGTATCGGTTATCAAATACTCATCTTTCGACATTATCATATTCCTCCATGGTATCCCATTCACTTACCTTATATCTTCTGCATTTTTCAAAACTTTGAGAGTATGCTCTATGCCAAAAGGAATTTCTTTGAATACTTCTTTCATCCCTATAATAATTTTTTCTTTAAACATAAATTAACTCCATTTATACCTTATAGGTGTTTTAGTTCTATCTATCCACCTTTTTGTTCGCCGATACAATCAGCATCATGGGACGGCGCATTTCATCCTGCATCCCCGGAATATCCATCATGTATTCCGGCGGCTGCGGCTCCACAATATGATTTATTATAAAACCATTTGAAAGCAGTGTATTTAGATATGTGGTCAGTGTTCTATGAAATTTTGTAACCTTTTCTCCCAAAAACACAGCTGTTCGTTTGCCCTCATAATAATAATTATCCACCGGAAAATGCAGTATTTCTCCTTTTTCGTTATAATACCAGTCTTGTGTTCCATAGGCAGTAAAAACAGGATGTTCAACCGTAAAAACTAGCTTACCACCAGACTTTAGTATTCTATATATCTTTTTTACTAAAATCTCATAATCTGCTACATAGTGAAACGCAAGTGAACTTAATATTACATCAAAACTCTCCTCTGGGAATTCCACATCTTCTATAGCACAGCATTTATATTCAACCTGTGGAAAATGTGTTTTTTCTTTGGCTACCTCGAGCATTTTATGAGAAATATCAACACCTACAACAGAAGACGCTCCGTGTTCCATCGCATAAATACAGTGCCATCCATAGCCGCATCCTAAATCAAGCACACGCTTATCTTTAAAATCCGGCAGCAGCTTTCTCAATGTTTCCCATTCTCCTGCACCGGCTAGTCCCTGCTGTGAGCGACTCATTTGACTGTATTTTTGAAAAAATATATCATCATCATATTTGTTTTCTTTTCCATATTCTACATAATTCAACATCTTTCACCTCGCTGTAAACTTCCGATTTGTATTTCTGTTTGTTTTAAAAATGGGCAATCCCGATTGGAATTGCCCACTCATTGCACTAATTATGCGATTTTTTCTTGCTTGCACCGATTTCTGCATCAATTGATGTAAGTTTGATGTAAATCGCTGTTTTTTTAGTTTTTTATCAAATGAAGTACGTCCCGTCTATTCGGTAAAACGGTACATCTTTACATCATCTTAATAGAGCTTTGCACCTGCGGGGATATGGTTATCTACCATGAGGAGGTGAAGCTTTTCTTCGCCTTCTTCTTCGTGAACTGCACTGAGGAGCATACCGCAGGAGTCAATACCCATCATTGCTCTCGGCGGAAGATTTGTGATAGCGATAAGAGTCTTTCCAACCAGCTCTTCAGGCTCATAATAAGCGTGAATACCGCTTAAAATTGTGCGGTCTGTGCCTGTGCCGTCATCAAGAGTGAACTGTAAAAGCTTCTTCGACTTCTTAACAGCCTCGCAAGCCTTGACCTTTACTGCACGGAAATCTGACTTTGAAAATGTTTCAAAATCAACATATTCTTCAAACAAAGGCTCAACTTTTACCTTTGAGAAGTCAATCTTTTCTTCAACAACAGCATCCTTTGTTTTCGGAATGCCTGACGGCTTCTTGTCGGAATCCAAGCTCTTCATTGTCGGGAAGAGTAATACATCACGGATTGCGGCTGAATCTGTGAGGAGCATACACATTCTGTCGATACCAAAGCCGATACCGCCTGTCGGAGGCATACCGATTTCAAGTGCGTTGAGGAAATCCTCATCTGTTGTGTTAGCCTCATCATCGCCCTGTGCGAGAAGTGCCTCCTGAGCCTTAAAACGCTCTCTCTGGTCAATCGGATCGTTAAGCTCTGAATATGCATTAGCCATTTCCCAGCCGTTCATAAAGAACTCAAATCTCTCAACATAATCGGGATTTTCGGGTTTCTTCTTTGTAAGCGGAGAAATCTCAATCGGATGATCCATAACAAAAGTAGGCTGAATCATATGCTCTTCTGCAAATTCTTCAAAGAAAAGGTTGAGGATGTCACCCTTCTTGTGGCGTTCTTCAAACTCAACACCTTTTTCCTTAGCAATTGCCTTAGCCTCTTCATCAGAATGAATTTCGTTGAAATCAACGCCTGAATACTTTTTAACAGCATCAAGCATTGTAATTCTTTCAAACGGCTTGCCAAGATCCATTTCAATGCCGTTGTATGTGATTGTTGTTGTGCCGAGAACCTCCTGTGCAACATGGCGATAGAGGTTTTCGGTAAGATCCATCATACCGTTGTAGTCGGTATATGCCTGATAAAGCTCCATAAGAGTAAACTCAGGGTTGTGACGGGTGTCAACACCCTCGTTACGGAATACTCTGCCGATTTCGTAAACCTTTTCAAGTCCGCCTACGATAAGTCTTTTGAGGTAAAGTTCAAGAGAAATTCTGAGCTTTAAATCCTCGTCAAGAGCGTTGAAGTGAGTAAGGAACGGACGAGCCGACGCACCGCCGGCATTTGCAACGAGCATAGGAGTTTCAACCTCCATAAAGCCCTGATTGTCAAGGTAACGGCGGATACTGCCGATAATTTTTGAACGCTTTACAAAGGTATCCTTTACCTCGGGATTCATAATAAGGTCAACATAACGCTGACGGTAACGAAGGTCTGTATTTGTAAGACCGTGATACTTTTCGGGGAGGGGTTTGAGTGATTTGGAAAGGAGCTTAACCTCTTTTGCATGAACAGAAATTTCGCCCATTTGCGTTTTGAAAACAAAGCCCTTTACTTCAACGATATCGCCGATATCCCACTTTTTAAGGAAACCGTATTCTTCTTCACCGAGATCGTCAAATTTTGCAAAAATCTGGATTTTGCCCGAACGATCCCAAAGGTCCATAAACGAAACCTTGCCCTTGCCTCTTTTTGAAAGCAAACGGCCTGCAACGCATACATCTTTGTTTTCGTACTCTTCAAAATTGTTTTTAATTGTTTCCGTGAGAACATCACGGGCACTTGTTGTAATTACAAACGGATCTCTGCCTGCTTCTTTGAGGGCGTCAAGCTTTTCGTATCTGACCTTGATAACATCGCTTGTGCCGGTCTGCTGTGGCTTCTGACTCATTTCCAATCATTCCTCTCTTTTCAACATCAATAAATCTGACGGATTGCAAAAGCAGAATCCGTCAGCAAAAATTCAATAGATAAACAAATTACTTTGAGATTTCAAGAATCTTAAATGCCTTTACGCCGCCGGGAGTTTCAACCTCAACAACATCACCGACACATCTGTCCATGAGAGCCTTGCCCACAGGTGATTCGTCTGAAATTTTGCCCTGTGCGGGATTTGTTTCGTTAGAACCCGAACCAACGATTTTGTATGTCATCTGTCTGTCTGTGCCAACCATTTCGATTGTAACAACAGAAGTGAGGTGTACCTTATCGTTAGATGTTTCGGACTCATCAATAATCTGAGCAGTTTTGAGGATAGACTCGATAGTAGCGATTCTTGCCTCCATAATAGCCTGCTCGTTCTTTGCATCATCATATTCACTGTTCTCGGACAAGTCGCCGTAGGAACGGGCTACCTTGATTTTCTCTGCAATTTCTTTACGCTTGACATTTTGTAATTCTGCAAGCTCCTCTTCAAGATTTTTAAGACCTTCCGCAGTAAGCATTGTTGGTTTAGCTGCCATTTTATATCGTTCCTTTCAGTTAATACCGCACCTGCACAGGCGTGCATACGGTATAAAATTCTTTCATATCAGCAAAAAACTGCATATAGATTTATTATAATTTTTTTCACACCGATTGTCAAGCAAAACGGGCAAGATAACTGCAAAGAGATTTCACCGTCTGTGCCTCATTGTCATTACGGCACAAATCGGGGACAATTGAGCCGAGCTCGTACTGTGAACCGAGTGTGTAGAGTGCGGAGCAGAAGTATTCCTCCGACAATCCCTCAGGCCGCAAAAGTGCGAAACCGTTCGGCATTTTAAAGCAATAGCGAAAATACACAAAGCCCTTTATATTTTCCTTAGGTCTGCCGTTTGTGAGGATAACCGCATCATTTCTTACAGGCAGATTTTCTTCAATTTCAAACGGTGCGATGACAAGGTCACAATTTGAAAGCTGTTCACGGTGGTGAGTAACAACGGCACACGCACCCGTTTCTTCGGCAATGGTATTCAGCTCATCATAGAACACATCTTCGTTGTCTGTGATAATACAGACATTGCCCGTATATTTCAACACAAATGAAACAAGGTCGGTACATTGAGCGTCGGGATCATAAATTCCGACCGTCAGCCTTTCGGGAGCGTCAAATTTGCTGAGGGCATAAAGTGCCATATTGGTACAAAGTCTTGCCGAAAAAAGCGGCGAGTAAAAACGCTTGTAACCGCTGTCGTTCGGAAAAGTCATTTCTTCGCAACACAAAAGTCTTGTACGCTGACTGCCGATTGCCCTGTCAATTTTATTGAGATTGACCTTTTCTCTGCGACAGATGTATGTAAGCTGTTTTACGCTTACGCCCCTTGCCCTTTTAATTTCAACGCACACCTTGTCCCCTCTCAGCCTGTTAAAAAATCCCCTTATTTTCCCGCACTTTTCGGGAAACACAACATTCAATGAAGTAATCAAAACAAAAACCTCCGCATATTTACTTATTTAAGTATATGCGAAGGCTTTTAAATTAATTATCAAATTGTGTATGTACCAAAGAAATTATCACATGTACGGATACTCAGACATCGGGTTGTATCTTACACCGTTAAGACGGCATTCGTAGTGGAGGTGAGGTCCTGTTGAGTTACCTGTTGAACCAACATAGCCGATAACCTGTCCTCTAGAAACAGACTGACCTGAACTTACTGTAAGACTTGTAAGGTGACCGTAAACTGTCATCTTACCGCCCGCGTGGCTGATCATTACATAGTTACCATAACCGCCGCCGCAGCCGCAGCTGTAGCTCTTGCCCCAGTTGTGTGTACAACTGCTGTTGGTTGCAACAACAGTACCGTCGGCAGCCGCAACAACGGGAGTTCCCATGATGCCTGCGCCGGCAATATCAATTCCGCCGTGGTTATAAACTTCTCTGTCCTCAAACCATTCAGATGAAAGGCTTACAAAGCCCGGTGTAGGCCATGCAAAGCCCGAACCCGACGGAACAATTACAGATGATGAACCCGAGCTTGATGAACCCGAACTGCTTGAGCCACTTGATGAACTGCTTGAAGAGCTGCTTGATGAACTGCTTGAGCTTGAGCTCTGTGAAGCCTTAGCAGCCTGTTCCGCAGCAGCCTTTTGAGCGGCATAGTACTCGCTGATTTTAGATTCAATCTCATCACTCTGCAAAGCCGCACTTTCCAAGGAATGCTGCGCCTCGGAATTTGATGCGTAAAGATTTTTAAGAATCTCGTCATTATCGGAAATGAGTTTATTAAACTCGTCCTGATCCGACTTCAATGACGCCTGCTGAGTTTCAAGATCTTTTTTGTCAGCCTCAAGGGATTCCTTCTTGGTGCTGAGCTCGTCCAGCTTTGTCTGGATTTCGCTGATAAGCTCCTTGTCGCTGTTTGCAAGGCTCTTTACAAGCTCCATCTTATCAATAAGGTCAGAAAAATCCTTTGCACCGAAAATGATTTCAAGGTCGGTTGCATTGCCTGACATATAGAGAATTCTGAGTCTGTTTGCAAGTGCATCAAACTGATCCTCAACTTCCGAAAGTCCCTTGTCATAAGCGTCCTGCTTTTCCTTAATATCATCGTTAAGGCTTGAAATTTTCTCACGGGTTACTGCAATTTTTTCATCAAGAACCTGAACCTTGCTTACAAGGGCGCTCTTGTATTCTTCCTTTTCTGCGATGTCAGACTTTGTATCATCAAGAATCTTCTGATACTTCTGATTTTCCTGTTCAAGCTGCTGAAGCTGTTGTTCAAGGTCTGAGATGCTGTCCTCAGCAGAAACAACAGTCGGGATTGCCATTGGAATTGAAATCATGCATACGCAGAGCATTGCACATAAAATTCTTTTTAATTTGTTCATCGTAATCTCCTCCTTTAAGATTTCTGTCGGGATTACCAACCGAGTATTTCGTTACCTTCCATTTTAAGGTACTTTCTGATTGAAATAAAGCTGCCGAAAAAGCCGATAACAATACCTGCAATTGCAAACAAGCCGCCTGTAATCCAGATGACATTGTTAATCGGGATAAAATCAATCGGAACAATCTGATAAACAAGAGCCTGTGCAGTCTCATAGAGGATTGCAATTGCGCCTGTTGAAACAATTGCGGAAATAAATCCGATTATCATACCTTCAATAAGAAACGGCCATCGTACAAACGAGTTCGTTGCACCAACCGATTTCATAATGCTGATTTCAAATCTTCGTGAATACATCGTTGCACGAATTGTGTTGGCAATGATGAAGATTGAAATGATTGTCAGCGCACAAACAACCGCAATACAAATCATATTGACAAGATTGCTGATGTCCGTAAGCTTCTTTGCAAGCTCACGGTGGTTGCTTATGCTGTCAACACCGTCAATTTTTTTAATCTGAGCAACAGTATCGTCATACTTCGACAAGTCCTTCATAACTACAATGAAAGAATCGGGGAGTTTGTTTCTGCCCTGCATCTCGGCAAAAAGATCATCACCGAGAGTAGATTTATACTGCTTTATCGCATCTTCCTTTGAAAGAAAGGTTGCCGACTCAACATTGTCAAGCTTTTCAATTGCTTTTCCTACATAAACAGCCTCAAGCTGTGAATATCCGTCTTTAATGTATACAGAGGTTTCGTTTGACTTGCCGACAGATTCAACAACATTGTCAACATTCATCGAAAAAAGTGCCGCCGCACCTGTGAGAACAAGACAGCTTATAAGTACGCAGACAGAAGCGATACTCATAATACGGTTGTTCCACACATTTTTGAAACCTTCTTTTGCTAAATAACCAAATCCGGTCATATCAAAAATCCTTTCAAAATCCTATTTGCGCAAACGCATTATTCCGGAACAACCACTGCATTATCGGGATAATCCGGTGTGTTTTCTTCTTCACCGCTGTCATCACCGTAATCGTCAGCATAGTCATCTTTAACAAACAAATCCTTGGTGTCGCTCTTAATTTTTCCGTGGTCAAGAACAACAACTCGTCTGTCAAACTCACGAACAAGGTCATGTTCATGCGTTACAACAATAACGGTTGTGCCTGTTGCGTTAATTTCATTGAGAAGCTCAATGATTTCGTGTGACATCTCGGGGTCAACATTACCTGTCGGCTCATCGGCAATAATAATTTCGGGGTTATTCACAAGGGCTCTTGCAAGGCTTACACGCTGTTGCTCACCGCCCGAGAGTTCACTCGGTCTGTTTTTCATCTTATCTTTAAGACCGACAAGCTCAAGCACATACGGAACACGCTTTTTGATTACTGCCGAAGGTTTTCCGACAGCACGCATCGCAAACGCAACATTGTCGAAAACATTCATCTTGTCAATAAGTCTGAAATCCTGAAAAACAATGCCCATATGACGGCGCATATAAGGAACCTTGCTCCTTCTCAGCTTTGTAACATCAGTGTCGTTGATAACGATTTTGCCCGATGTCGGAGTCTCCTCATGCATAATGAGTTTAAGAAATGTACTCTTGCCTGCGCCCGATGCACCGACAATAAATACAAACTCGCCCTTATCAATACTCAGCGTAATACCGTAGAGAGCATGAGTGCCATTAGGGTATGTTTTAGACACATTTATAAAATCAATCATAAAGTCACCTTTGTTTTGTAGTTATTGTACAAATACTCATAAAAAGTCAAAACGCCCAGAGCACAGCAAGACACTGTGCTCGGGCACACTTTAACCAAATCAGTATTTTGTAGGACTTGCGTTGAGGTATTTCTTAACCATAAGAGCTACCTTGAACACGATTGCATCCTCAAACTCACGGAGGTCAAGACCTGTGAGCTTTTTAATTTTTTCAAGTCTGTACACAAGAGTGTTTCTGTGTACAAAAAGCTTTCTTGATGTTTCGGAAACATTGAGGTTGTTTTCAAAGAAACGCTGGATTGTAAAGAGAGTTTCCTGATCAAGGCTCTCAATTGAACCGCGCTTGAAAACTTCTTTGAGGAACATTTCACACAATGTTGTGGGAAGCTGATAGATAAGACGGGCAATGCCGAGGTTATCATAGCTTACGATTGTACGGTCTGTGTCAAATACCTTTGCAACCTCAAGAGCCGACTGAGCCTCCTTAAAGCTTCTTGCAAGATCCTTGATGCCTGTAACCGTTGTGCCGATACCGACAACACAGTGTGTGTAGAACTCGCTCGAAAGTGTGTCTGAAATCGAGCTTGCAAGCTTTTCAAGGTCACGGCTCTCTGTGTCGGGTTTAATTTCCTTAACAAGTGCAATTTCAACCTCGTTAATGTTTATAACAAAGTCCTTTGACTTGTCCGGGAAAAGATTCTGAACTATATCATAAGCGGAAACATCTGTTTTTGAAACAATTTTAATAAGCAGACACACACGGGAAACCTCGCTGTTAAAGTGAAGCTCTCTTGCTTTAAGGTAAATGTCACCCGGAAGAATGTTGTCAAGAATAACATTCTTAATAAAGTTTGAACGATCATACTTTTCGTCATAATACTGCTTGATGCTTGCAAAAGAAACCGACAAAAGCTGAGCATACTTCTGAGCATACTCATCGGTACCCTGAACAAATACTGCATAATCATACTTTGCATTGCTGCCGAAAGATCTGTATGTATAGCCGTTCACAACAAACGGTGCTGTCGAGCTGAGTGTTTCGGAATTAACGCTCTCGTTTACCTCGCCGATTTTTCCAAGCTCGGAGCAGGCAATAACAACCGAAGTCTCGTCAATTACGCCAATCGTTCTGTCGATTGCGTCTTTCATCTGGTGTACAATACCTTGAAATAATCTGTTTGACATAAATTTTTACCTCGTTTTCTCCGCAGTTATATATTGTGATTGTAAAAGAGTTCAATAAAATACAATCTGTCTCATATACATATTACACAAAAACGAGAAAAAAATCAACCTCTATTTACAATTTTTCTTGAATTTTTTTAGAGAATTTGCATAATCAGCAACAAGTTACAGTTTTGAAAGCAAAATTAAACAATTGTTACAGATTTTTATCTGTTTTTTAATATATCACAACATTGTGTTGGTTTTGTGACAAAATACGAAAAATGTTCATACATTAAAATTCAACCACGGTGAGCCGCCGTTCCCTATTCGTGCAGACAGTTTGAAAAAGTCATAACATATTTTGCCGGAGCGAAACATTGCAATTTATAGTACATACAGTAGCGGCGTTCAGTGAACGCCAATCGTTTTGGTTGCAAAACCAAAACGACACACAGCAAATACATTATTATATCATTGTTAATTAAACAGGTCATTTGTAATGTCGAACCGATTGTGAAAATCGGTTCGATTGGCGGTCACTGACCGCCGCTACTGTTACACAAAACGCAAAAGCGGCGGAGCATAACGCTCCGCCGTAAAAACCAAATTAAATTATAATCAGTTTGTAATTGTTTTCTCAGTATCCTTATCAAAGATGTGAATCTTGCTGAGGTCGAAAGCAATCTCAATGTCGTCGCCCGGCTTAGCTGTTGAAGTAGGTTCAACACGAGCTGTGATAGGTGTACCGTTGATATTTACATAGAGATAAATTTCAGCGCCCATAAGCTCGGTAACATCAACATTGGCTTTGAGAAGACACTCAGCCTTAGCAATTTCTTCAGGCTCATCGTGAACATGCTCAGGACGGATGCCCAAAACAACTTCCTTGCCAACATAGTTGTCGAGGTCAGCATTGACCTTTGACTCCGGAACAGGAACATGATACTTGTCAAAATCAAGAGTATACTTGCCGCCGTTCTTAGAGAGAACAGCGTTGATGAAGTTCATCTGAGGTGAACCGATAAATCCTGCAACGAACATATTGCAAGGCATATCATAAAGATGCTGAGGAGTATCAACCTGCTGAATGAAACCGTCTTTCATAACAACAATTCTTGTACCCATTGTCATAGCCTCTGTCTGGTCATGGGTTACATAGATAAATGTTGTGCCGAGACGCTGATAAATTTTTGAAATCTCTGTTCTCATCTGAGCACGGAGCTTAGCATCAAGGTTTGAAAGCGGTTCGTCAAGAAGGAATACCTTCGGGTTACGAACGATAGCACGACCGAGAGCAACACGCTGTCTCTGACCGCCTGAAAGAGCCTTTGGCTTTCTGTCAAGATACTGCTCGATACCAAGGATTCTTGCAGCCTCTTCAACTCTTCTCTTAATCTCTTCCTTAGAGAACTTACGGAGTTTAAGACCGAATGCCATATTATCATATACAGTCATATGAGGATAAAGAGCATAGTTCTGGAATACCATTGCGATATCTCTGTCCTTAGGAGCAACATCGTTTGCGAGTGTGTCGCCGATGTAAAGCTCACCCTTTGAAATATCCTCAAGACCTGCAATCATTCTGAGGGTTGTTGATTTACCGCAGCCTGAAGGACCAACGAGAATGATAAATTCTTTGTCGGCAATTTCAAGGTTGAAGTCTGTAACAGCAGTTACACCGCCGTCATAGATTTTGTAAACATGTCTTAATGAAACATTTGCCATTGTGTATAAACCTCCAATTAGTCGATAACGATAAAGTTCTTAGCTTTATTACATACAATAATATACCACTTTTCGCACAATTTGACCATACCGAAATTGACCAAAGATATATGCATTATTTTATTTAAAACCGACACAGGATAAAATTCAGATGCATTTTTTAGTGTATATTGCCGATAAAAACCGACTTTTTATCCAAATCCGCCAACAATTTGCACTCACCTATGTGCAAATTGCTATCAAGATACAAACCGCCTATTGAAATTCGTTGAAGATGCACAACTTTTAATCCACAACACAAAAACATTTTTTTAACCTGATGATATTTACCCTCACAAATTGTGACAATTCCTGTTTTTTTATCATTTTCGTCACATTCAAGCACGGCACTGCGACACTTCGTACCGTCAGAGAACTCAATTCCGTCAGAAAAAGCCTTTACGGTATCTTCTGTGATTTCTCCGTCAAGCTTTGCAACATACTTCTTGTCCACATGCTTTTTAGGCGAGGTTATGCTGTGCGCAAAGTCACCGTCATCTGTAATAAGAAGCAGTCCCTCCGTATCACGGTCAAGTCTGCCGACGGGAAAAAGTCCCTTTCGTTTCATGTCTTCGGGGATAATATCAATAACAGTCTTAAACTGCCTGTCCTCGGTTGCCGACACAACTCCCGCAGGCTTGTTCATCATTATATATATGTATTTGCTGTAATTCAAAGCCTGTCCGTCCACAACAATTTCATCCTTGTCGGGGTCAACCTTTGCATCGGGCTTTTTACAGATTTTTCCGTTCACAAGAACCGCACCGCTTTTTATGAGCTTTTGAACCTCTTTTCTGCCGTCGGCTCTTTGTGACGAAATAATTTTATCGAGTCTTTCCATCTTAATCAACAAGCGGCAGATTTTTACTGCCGTATTCTCCGTTTGTAATGTGTCCGCCGATTACCCTGTTTTTGTAAACAAGCAAAACGGCATTGTTATCCTTTGGCTTTTCCAGGAGAACTGTAATCTCCGTAACCTCTTTGCCTTTAAATTTTGCGAGGTCAAGTCCGATTTTCTTCTGAAGTTCGTTGTATTCCTCATAATATTTATTAAAATCCGACGGAATTACAACCGAGCGTTTTTCGGGCTTTGCGTCGGCGGTTTCAATTCCGAACTGTTCAAGGAATTTTTTCTCCTCACCGTCATTAAGCACAAGAGAATACTCCCCTGTTTTATCACTCACGGCTGTATCGGGCAACCGTGAATTTATTGCAACCGTGACGGCTGTACATATTATTGCCGCTGTTACGGACAGCACCGCCGCCAAAATTACTGTTTTTTTAGCCTTGATTTTAAAATTGAAAACGAACATTTTAAATCCTCCGCACATTTTATTCTCTGATAAAATGTATGCGAAAAATCTTAGGATAATTCCGTTTGTCCGATTTCAAATTATTTACTTTGTAAGAACATCCAAGAGTTCAGCCGTTGTTTTTACAAACACCCTGCCGCCCTCTTTTTTCATGCTTTCAAGGTCGCCGTAGCCATATTCAACACCGACAAAATCAACACCGCAAAGTCTTGCGCCCTTTGTGTCAAACCAAGTATCACCTATCATGACGATATTCTCTCTGTCATTTTCAAGGCTGCCGCCAAGTCTTTCAACTGCATACGGAATAAGGTCTTTTTTATCTTTTCGACTGCCGTCAAGTGTTGAACCGCAGATTGCGTCAAACATATCATGCACACCGAGAAGTTCTGTAATTTCTTCGGCAAACTTTTCATACTTTGACGAACACACGGCAACCTTTGCACCGCTGTTTTTAAGCTCTGCAAGAACCCTGTCAATGCCGTCATAAAGCTTGTTCACAAGCTTGCCCTTGGTGTTGTAGTATTCACGATAAATTTCAACGCCTCTTGCCGATTCTTCCTCATTGAAACGGCAGATATTGCGGAATGTATCGAGCAACGGCGGTCCGATGTACAATGTGTAATCGTCAAGATTCGGCAACGGCTTGCCCATACTTTTAATTGCGTTTTCAAGTGACTCTCTTATGCCCAATGCGCTCTCGCTGATTGTGCCGTCAAGGTCAAACAGATAATATTTGTACTTATTCATCAAACTTGCTGTCCGCCTTCATCTGAAATTTTTCTGATTTTACGCTTACTCTTGTGTGAGTGCCTCTTGCGATTTCACCCTTTTTATCTTCGGCAAAAACTTCAAAATTAAACATTCTGCCGTCAACGCTTTTGAGAACGGCTGTTGCCGTAACCTCAGCACCGAGAGGAGTAGGGCTTGTGTGCTCAATTGAAATCATCGTGCCGACAGTTGTAAGCTCATCGTTGTCAAGAACCTTGTCTGCAAGAGCTGCGGCGGCATTTTCCATAAGAGCCACAACACACGGAGTTGCAAGCACACAAAGACTGCCGCTGCCCATTGAAACGGCAAGATTTTCTTCTTCCACCTTAATTGTTACAGAATATGTATTTATTTCGCTCATAAAAATTTCCTTTCTTATTGTTTAAAGCAATTTTATGTGATATACTTAACAAAGTGTGCATTACTCGTCTGTGAATTGACAGAGTAAGTATCCATACGATATAATAATACAATATTCAGTGAAAATAGGCAAGCATTGCCCGAATATTATTTGAGGTGAAAATAAATGAAACTCGGAATCGTCGGACTTCCAAATGTCGGCAAAAGTACTCTTTTTAACGCAATTACAGACGCAGGTGCTCAGAGTGCAAACTATCCTTTCTGCACAATTGAACCGAATATCGGCGTTGTTGCAGTTCCGGACAAAAGACTTGATAAACTTGCGGAAATGTATGATCCTGACAAATATACTCCTGCATCAATTGAATTTGTTGATATCGCAGGTCTTGTAAAAGGTGCGTCAAAGGGCGAGGGACTCGGCAACAAGTTCCTTTCAAACATCCGTGAATGTGACGCTATCGTTCATGTTGTCCGTTGCTTTGAAAACGATGACATTATCCATGTTGAAGGCAACATCAACCCTGCCCGTGACATTGAAACAATTAATCTTGAGCTTATTCTCTCCGATGTTGAAATGCTCGAACGCAGAATTGACAAGACAAAGAAAATGCTCAAGGGCGATAAAAAGTATCAGAAAGACATCGACCTTTTTGAAAGAGTTCTTGCCGCACTCAACGAGGGCAAGCCTGCAAGAAGTGTTGAATGTGACGATGACGAAAAGGCAATTCTTTCAGAGGTTGCGCTTCTCACAAACAAGCCTGTTATCTATGCCGCAAATATGAGTGACGAGGATTTCTCAAACGGCATCGACTCAAACGAGGGCTACAAGGCTGTTCAGAAGATTGCCGCCGAGGAACACGCCGGCGTTCTTCCAATCTGTGCTCAGATTGAGGAAGAAATCGTTGAGATGGACAAGGAAGAAAAGGAAATGTTCCTTGCCGATATGGGACTTGAGGAAAGCGGTCTTGACAGACTTATCAAGGAATGCTATGCACTTCTCGGACTTATCTCCTACCTTACAGCCGGCAAACAGGAGGTTCGTGCATGGACAATCAAAAAAGGAACAAAAGCACCTCAGGCAGCAGGCAAAATTCACTCGGATTTTGAGCGTGGATTTATCAGAGCCGAGGTTATCGCATATGACGACCTTATCGCCTGCGGAAGTATGACAGCCGCAAAAGAAAAAGGTCTTGTCCGCAGTGAAGGCAAGGACTATGTTATGAAAGACGGCGATGTCGTTCTTTTCAGATTCAATGTTTAATTAAATCATTACAATTGATGACGGTTACGAATATTTTCGCAGCCGTCATTTTTTGATGTCACACATTTCTCCTTTTGCAATAATATGTAGTGTAAACGAAAGGAGGTAAGCGTATGTGTAACTTTGGTAACGGCAACGGTTGCTGCTCATGGATTATTCTTCTTATCATCGTTCTCTGCTGTTGCGGCGGAAACAACGGCGGCTGTGGTTGTGACAACAACAGCTGTGGCTGCGGCTGCTGATAAAGCACGCTGACTAAAGCCCCATTCGGCTTATTGCTGAGGATGTTTTAATATATAACAGGGTGGATACCGTTTTTTGCGATATCCGCCCTTTGCTTTATATTCAATTGAACGGTACATACAAAAAACGGTCGGCTTGAACAAACCGACCGTTAATATTTTGCAATTATTAAATTAATTCAGAAATTATTTGTCCTCTTTAACAACATCTCTGACAACCTTTGCAAGGTGCGGCTGTGTAAGACCGAACTTGTCAAGAAGCTCAAGAGCCGGACCGCTGTAACCGAAACGATCGTTCACACCGATCTTTGTAACCTTAACAGGACACTCTGCACTTACAACATCACAAACAGCGTCACCGAGACCGCCGATAACATTGTGTTCCTCAACGGTGATGATTCTGCCTGTTTCCTTTGCAGCCTTGATGATGATATCTCTGTCGATAGGCTTTATTGTGTGAATGTTGATAAGACGAGCGTTGATGCCCTCAGCCTCAAGTTCCTTAACAGCCTTTAAAGCCTCGTTTACAACAAGTCCTGTTGCAATAACAGCCACATCGTTGCCCTCATGGAGAGTAATACCCTTGCCGAGCTCAAATGTATAGGTATCGGGGTCATTAAAGCTGTCAACAGCAAGTCTGCCGAGACGGATATAAACAGGACCGTTGTACTCAATTGCAGCCTTTGTAGCGGCCATCATTTCGTAGTGATCGGCAGGGTTAAGGACAACCATACCCGGAATTGTACGCATAATACCGATATCTTCAAGACACTGATGAGTAGCACCGTCTTCACCTGTTGAAATACCTGCGTGGCTGCCGGCAATTTTAACATTAAGATGAGGGTAAGCAACCGAGTTGCGAATCTGCTCAAATGCTCTGCCTGTTGCAAACATTGCGAATGATGCGGCAACGGGAATTTTGCCTGCCGCAGCCATACCTGCCGCAACGCCTACCATATTGCCCTCGGCAATACCGCAGTCAAAAAATCTTTCGGGAAACTCTTTTTTAAAAATTCCTGTCTTTGTAGCAGCTGCGAGGTCTGCATCAAAAACAATAATATCCTTATTTGTCTTTGCAAGCTCACAAAGAGCCATGCCAAAGCTTTCTCTTGTAGCCTTTTTAATTACCTGTGCCATCAGCAGTTGCCCTCCAATCTGTCAATTTCAGCCTGAAGCTCGGCAGTAGCCTGTTCATACTGTTCCTTGTTGGGAGCAGTGCCGTGCCAGCCAACCTGATTTTCCATAAATGAAACGCCCTTGCCCTTGATTGTCTTGGCAAGAATTGCGGTAGGCTTGCCCTTTACTGTCTTAGCCTTTTCGAGAGCCGATTCAATCTGATTGAAGTCGTGACCGTCAATTTTGATTACTTCAAAGCCAAAGCTTTCAAACTTTTTATCAAGAGGCTCAATGCCTGCAACCTCTTCAACAGTACCGTCAATCTGAAGTCCGTTCTGGTCAACAATTACAACGAGATTGTCAAGCTTGTTGTGAGCGGCAAACATTGCAGCCTCCCAAACCTGACCTTCTTCAACTTCACCGTCACCGAGAACTGTATATGTGCGATAGCTCTTGTTATCAAGCTTAGCCGCAAGTGCCATACCGCAGGCAGCCGAAATGCCCTGACCGAGTGAGCCTGTACTCATATCAATACCGGGAGTACCCTTCATATCGGGATGTCCCTGAAGCATAGCGCCTACATGGCGGAGCTTTGTAAGCTCGTCCCATTCAAAAAAGCCCTTGAGTGCAAGTGTTGCATAAAGAGCCGGACAGCAGTGACCTTTTGAAAGAACAAAACGATCTCTGTCCTGCATATCGGGATTTTTAGGATCAACATTCATTTCCTTAAAGTAGAGATATGTGAAAATATCTGCTGCCGAAAGCGATCCGCCGGGATGACCTGATTTGGCGTGGTAAGTGCCGAGAATTGCGCCCATTCTTGACTTTGCGGCAAGAATTCGGAGCTGCTTGATTTCTGAACTGTCCATTTAATAAACCATTCCTTTCAGAATTTTGCGTAATACATGACCGTGTTATACACACCTATTTTAATTATACACAATCCAACGCAAATTTCAACAATTTTTTCGGATTTTCCAAAAATCGGATAAATTCCTTAAATTCGCCCTTGAAGAAATAATTTTTTATGATATAATAAGTAAAGTACGATTAAATCTAAGCTTTTGTAAAAGCTTATTTATAAAAACCGTTTGGAGGGAACAGCAATGCTGCTTGCGGCAGATGTCGGAAACACCAATGTCAAGCTCGGTATTTTTGACGGAGATAATTTAAAATTCAAACTCCGTTTTTCAACCGATGAAAACAAAACAAGCGACGAGCTTGCCGTTGAACTTTTCACATTTTTGCAGATTTACAACATTGATGCAAAAAGCATTGACGGCGCTATTATAAGCTCTGTTGTTCCGAAATTTACATATAACCTTAGAAGTGCGATTATGACCGTTACAGGCAAAAAAAGTCTGCTCATCGGTCCGGGACTCAAGACAGGTCTTGACATCAAGATAGAACATCCCGAAACCTTGGGTGCAGATATCGTTGCCGGCTGTGTGGGAGCGTGTGAAAAATACGGCGGTCCTCTCATTATGATTTTTATGGGAACTGCAACCGCAATTGTCTATGTTGACGCAAGCAACGCATATCACGGCGGTGCAATCGCCCCCGGTATGGGAATTTCGCTTGACGCACTCACAAATCATGGTGCATTGCTGTCATCTGTTGATATGAAAGCTCCAAAGAAGGTAATTTCATCAAACACATCCGACTGCATTCGTTCGGGAATTATGTTCGGAACAGCCTGTATGCTTGACGGAATGGTTGATATGTTTAACGAGGAATGCAAGACAGAATGCAAGGTTATTGCAACAGGCGGTCTTGCTCCGCTTGCAATCAAAAACTGCCGTCATGATATTATCTTTGATGAGAATATTATTCTTGACGGACTCAAAATTATTTACGAGAGAAATAAAAAATAAAGACAATTTAATATACAACTTGTTTTTGAATTATTAATTTGATGCAACGGGGTTCTCCCCTTGTAAATATTATTTGCGTTTCACCTGTGGAAAATGAGCAGGGAAACAGCAGGAGGAATTTTTTATGAACAAGACAGGAAACTTTTCAAAGGTGCAAAGAATGGTTATTCTTGCAGTGCTTATCGCATTGACGCTTGTAATGGCGCTCACACCGCTCGGATATTTGAAGATCGGTGCGCTTTCCATTTCATTCCTTTGCATTCCGATTGCAATCGGTGCAACCGTTCTCGGTCCTACAGCAGGATTGATTCTCGGCACACTCTTTGGTATCACAAGCTTTGTACAATGCTTTGGTATGGACGCATTCGGCACGGCAATGCTTTCAATCAACTGGTTCTACACCTTTATAATTTGTGTTGTTGCACGAGCTCTTATGGGTTGGCTCACAGGACTTATCGCAAAAGGTCTGGGCAAGGTATTTGAAGGTAAAACGGTAGGCAAGTTCAATCTTAACGACCTTATCGCTACTATACTCTGCCCTGTTATGAACACAGCCTTCTTCCTTGGCTTTATGGCAATCCTTTTCGGCAGTATCGAAGTTATGGGACTTAATGTAATCACAGCCGTGGTTATCCCTGCCCTTTCAATCAACTGCATTCTTGAAATCATTGCTTGCTTTGTTGTCGGTTCGGCAGTAAGCATTGCAGTCAAGAAAATTGTTGCGGCAAACAAAAGTAAATAATTAACATTCAAAAACGGGCGATTTTGTTTAGAATCGTCCGTAATTTTTTACATTATATCTTAAAATTGGTGATGTTATGCAAAAGAAAATTATTGAACTTTTAACAAAAACAGACGGCTATGTTTCGGGCAGTGAAATTTCCGAACAGCTTGGTGTGTCAAGGCAGGCAGTTTGGAAAGCAATCAACGGAATTAAGGAACAGGGTTACAAAATCGACTCTGTAACAAACCGCGGATACTGCCTTGTTGCCTATCCCCCACACCTCAACGAGCCGGCAATCAGAAAGTATCTTAAAACTTCCGTAATCGGCAAAAACCTCATCGTCCTTGACGAGGTTGGTTCAACAAACGATTACCTCAAAAAGCTGGGTGCAGACGGTTGCGAAAACGGCACGGTTGCCGTTGCCAGAGAACAAACTCAGGGCAAGGGCAGACTCGGCAGAGTTTGGAAAGCAAAAAAGGATGACAGCATCACCTTTTCTTTTTTGTTAAGGCCAAAGATTGCCCCGTCAGAGGTATCGTCAATCACCCCTCTTGCAGGTCTTGCGGTCTGCAAGGCAATCAGAGAATTCACGGGACTTGACTGCCGTATAAAATGGCCGAACGATATCATCATCGGCAAGAAAAAGCTTGTCGGTATTTTAACCGAAATGAGTGCCGAATTTGACGCCGTAGAATATGTAATTACAGGCATCGGAATCAATGCCGATACTCAGGATTTTCCCGATGACATAAAGGAAAAGGCAACTTCAATTTATCTTGCAACAGGCGGTCATTTTGACAAGAACAAATTCTTTGCCTGTGTGCTTAACCACATTGAAGAGGAATTCATCAAAAACGATTTAAAGCTTTCCCCTGTCGCATTAAAGGAATACACAAGCCTTTGTGCAACAATCGGCAGAGATATAACATTCACCAAAGACGGAAAGTCCGTCACCGCAAAAGCTGTGGGAGTAAACCCTGACGGCGAGCTTATTGCAGAGCTTCCCGACAAAACCACCAAACTTATCAATTCAGGCGAAGTCACCGTACAAGGCATTTACTAAATTGAAAGTTGAAAATTGAAAATGTAAAATTACGGTCAGCAGTATGCTATCATTTTCAACATAAAAAATAATGTAACAAAGCAGAGAACATCAACATAGATATTCTCTGCTTTTGTTATTTATTTAATTTCTCAATTCTTGATTTTGCATAAGCAAATTTAATTGAAGATTCCAATATGTATTTGGCTAAATCGGGTGATTTGGATTTAATAATTCTGCGAATTATTTTTTTATAAGCTTTGTCGAACTCCGCTTCCGAATAGTTCATAATCAAACACCCGACATTACGGAATCTGAAATATGTTTAATTATTGAATCAAATTCCTTTATATTTTTGAGTAATAACTCATATCGTTCAATGCTGTCGCAGAGTAAAATTTTAGTATTATAATCACACAAATCGTCATAAATATTTTTTATGCAATCCAAAGCCGATTCCGAATCAAGATAATCTTCATACTTTGCCATAACAGAATTTGCGTATTCATACAAAGCTTCACATTTAGCCGTTACAAGATAATCTACTTTTTTCATAAATAACTCCTTTCACTCTACTTTAAATAATAACCCGTTTACATTATTATATGTTAAAAACAGCAGAAATGCAAGTTTAACAGTCACCGATAACCGATATAATTTGACACCGCACAAACAACAAGGACATCCGAAAAACGGATGTCCTTAGTTTTTATATAAAATATTCGGTTATAAATTACTTGAAGTATTTTACGCCGCTTTCAAAAATCTGCTGGTCTTTTGCAAAAGGAACATTTTTGTAAAGGTTTTCGCCCTTTCTCTCGCTGTGTCCCATTTTGCCGAGAACTCTGCCGTCAGGTGATGTGATACCCTCAATTGCACAAACAGAACCGTTGAGGTTGAACTCAATGTCGCTGCTTGGGTTGCCGGCAAGGTCAACATACTGTGTTGCAATCTGACCGTTCTTTGCAAGTTCTTTTACAGTTTCAACATCAGCCATAAATCTGCCTTCACCGTGTGACACGGGAACAGCAAACACATCGCCTGCGTTGACATTTGCAAACCACGGTGACTTAACGGAAGTAACTCTTGTATAAGCCATATGTGAAATATGTCTGCCGATTGTGTTGAATGTGAGCGTCGGATCATTTGCTTTAAGCTCTCTGATTTCGCCGTAAGGAACAAGTCCGAGCTTGATAAGAGCCTGGAATCCGTTACAGATACCGAGCATAAGACCGTCACGATTCTTGAGAAGGTTGTTAACCTGCTCTGCAATTCTCGGGTTGCGGAATGTTGTTGCAATGAACTTACCTGAACCGTCAGGCTCGTCACCGCCTGAGAAACCGCCCGGAAGCATAATCATCTGTGACTTTGCAATGAGCTTTTCCATTTCGTCAATTGTTTCCTCGATATCGTTTGAAGAAAGGTTCTTGACGATAAGCATTTCAACATTTGCACCTGCTTTTTCAAATGCTCTTGCCGTATCAACCTCGCAGTTTGTACCCGGGAATACAGGGATAAATACAGTAGGCTTTGCAACCTTGATTGCAGGTGAAGCTGTATTTCTCTCGCTGTAAAGCGGAACATCAACTTCGATTTCAGGCACTTCAGCCTTTGTCGGGAATACCTTTTCAAGCGGAGCAGTCCACTTTTCGAGGAGTGCGGAAAGTTCGATTTCCTTACCGTTTACCGTAATCTTTGCATCGTTCGTAACAGTACCGAGGTCATAGTGAAGAACATCGTTTGAAAGCTCTGCACCGTCTGCAAGTTCGATAACAAGCGAACCCGAAAGCGGAGCGAAAAGCTCGTCATTTGTGAGTTCGTTTGCAAACTTAAAGCCAAAGCCGTTACCGAAGCAAGCCTTACATACGCTTGCGGCAGTACCGCCCTCTTTAACAACCGATGCAGAAAGCACCTTGCCGTCCTCGCAGAGAGCATAAACAGCGTTGTACATTTCGATAAGCTTATCCCATACAGGCATAAGTGTTTCTTTATTTTCGGGAACGGGAACAAAGATAACCTTTGAACCTGCGTTCTTGAATTCTGTTGAAATTGTCTTTGATGCCTTTGTCATTGCAACGGCAAAGCTTACGAGTGTAGGCGGAACATCAATATCCTCAAATGTACCCGACATACTGTCCTTACCGCCGATTGACGGAAGTCCGAGCTTGAGTTGAGCCTGCATAGCACCGAGGAGTGCTGCGGCAGGTTTACCCCAACGGGAAGGAACATCTTTAAGTCTTTCAAAATATTCCTGGAATGTAAGTCTTGCTGTCATCGGGTTTGCGCCGATTGCAAGCAGCTTTGAAAGCGACTCAACAACTGCATAAGCCGAGCCGTGGAACGGACTCCAGCGTGAAACACCGGGGATATAGCCGTAACTCATTGCTGTTGCATCGTCTGTTTCGCCCTTCTCAAGCGGAATCTTTGCAGCCATAGCCTCCTGAGGAGTGAGCTGATTCTTACCGCCGAACGGCATAATTACCGTAGCCGCACCGATTGATGCGTCAAATCTTTCTGCAAGACCAATCTGTGAGCAAACTTCAAGTCTTGACATATTTTCAAGGAATGCCTCGTCAGCAGGCATATCTTTAAGCTTTGCGGGAGCAACCTTACGGTAGCAGCCTTCCCACTTCGGAGCCTCGATATAAGCCTTGGCAACCTGAGTAACACCGTTTGTGTTGAGGAACTCACGGCTGAGGTCAACGATTGTGTCGCCTCTCCAGTTCATTGTAAGACGAGGACTTTCGGTTACAACAGCAACGGCTGTAGCCTCAAGGTTTTCTTTTGATGCAAGTGAAATAAACTTGTCAACATCTTTTTTATCGAGAACAACAGCCATTCTTTCCTGACTTTCGGATATAGCAAGCTCCGTACCGTCAAGGCCGTCATATTTCTTTGTTACCTTGTCGAGGTCAACCGTAAGACCGTCGGCAAGTTCACCGATAGCAACGCAAACACCGCCTGCACCGAAGTCGTTACATCTCTTGATGAGCTTTGCAGTTTCGGGGTTGCGGAACAAACGCTGAATTTTTCTTTCTGTCGGAGGATTACCCTTCTGAACCTCTGCACCGCAGGTTTCGATTGAGTTTTCATCGTGAGCCTTTGAAGAACCTGTTGCACCGCCGCAGCCGTCACGGCCTGTTCTTCCGCCGAGAAGTACGATTACATCATCGGGGAGAGGAGTTTCACGGATAACATTTTCCTTTGGAGATGCACCGATAACAGCACCGATTTCCATTCTCTTTGCAACATAGCCCTGATCGTAAAGCTCGGTTACCTGACCTGTTGCAAGACCGATCTGGTTACCGTATGAGCTGTAACCCTGAGCGGCACCTGTTGTGATTTTGCGTGAAGGGAGCTTGCCGTGCATTGTATCCTTAAAAGGAATTGTCGGATCGCCCGAGCCCGTAACACGCATAGCCTGATATACATATGAACGACCTGAAAGCGGATCACGGATTGCACCGCCAAGACAGGTTGCGGCACCGCCGAAAGGCTCGATTTCTGTCGGGTGGTTGTGAGTTTCGTTCTTGAACTGAACGAGCCACTGTTCTGTTTTTCCATCTATAGTAACGGGAACCTGAATTGAGCAGGCATTGATTTCTTCACTTTCGTCAAGGTCGGGAATGAGTCCTTTTTTCTTGAGTGACTTCATACCGATGAGAGCCATATCCATAAGTGAAACGATTCTCTTTGTATCCTTGCCGTAAACCTCGTCACGGGTTGCATAATACTCGCTGAGTGCATCCTCGATAACCTTGCCGAGAGCAGACTTTTCAATCTCAATCTCTTCAAGTCTTGTAAGGAATGTTGTGTGACGGCAATGGTCAGACCAGTATGTGTCAATTACACGAAGCTCTGTAACCGACGGATCACGGTGCTCTGTATCTCTGAAGTAATCACGGCAGAACTTGAGGTCTGCAAGTGTCATTGCAAAGCCCATTGAATCGTAATACTTCTGCATCTCATCGTCATTCCAGCCGTTGAAGCCCTCTACCCTCTTAACATTTTCGGGAACGGGAATTTCCATATCAAGAGTCTTTGGCTTTTCAAGAGATGCAAGACGGCTTTCAACAGGGTTGATGAGGTACTCCTCAACCTTTACAAGCTCTTCGTCTGTAATATTGCCCTTGAGAGCAATTACTCTTGCTGTGAGAACCTTGCAACGCTCACCCTGAGTAAGAAGCTGAACGCACTGCTCGGCAGAGTCACCACGCTGATCGTACTGACCGGGGAGATACTCCATTGCGAATACCTTCCAGCCGTCCTCAACGGGGAGAGTTTCTTCATAGATTACATCGGCATTAGGCTCTGACAAAACAATGGTTTTCGCCTTGTCATATTCTTCCTTAGTAAGTCCCTCAAGATCGTAACGCACAATGTAACGAAGATCTTCGACAGACTTCATACCGAGGTTGTGGCGGATGTCCCAAAGCGTCTGCTTTGCAAGAACATTGAAGCCATCCTTTTTTTCAACAAAAATTCTGATTACTTCTGACATAATTCATTCACCTGCTTAATTAAGATATAAAACAAAATAAATCCCGTCTGATAACCTGTATCACATTACATAATACCACATTCGACTATTTTTTTATTTCATTTAAGGCATTAAAAGGTATTCTGTAAAAGTAAAATTAAATGCACACAGAAAAAGCGGTCAGACAAAGCAAAATGCCGTCTGACCGCACAATACAATCATATTCAATCGCCTTTGAGAAAATCTTTGTAAAATTCCTCAAAACTGCCGTTTTTGTAGTCTGAATAATCCTTATTATCTCTGTTCACAATTGTGTCGGTAATAAGGTATGTATCAAAGCCGAGTTTTGCGCTGCACAAATCCTCGTCAACATCGTTGCCGATCATAATGCTGTCTTCGGGCTTGATATCCTGCTTTTTGCAGATTTCTTCAAAATATTTCAGATTTGGCTTGCAACAACCAAAGTTTTCGTATGTTGTAACAAGTTCAAAATCGTCGGGAGAAACTCCTGCCCATTCAAGTCTGCGTTTTGTTGCAACAAACGGAAAAATCGGATTTGTTGCGGCAATAAGTCTGCCGCCGTTTTTCTTTATGAAATCAATGCTTTTCTTTGCATAAGGAGTAACGCTTGTAGCATCTTTCGGAACGATAAACTCGTTTTCGTAATAATCGGTAAAAAGGTCATCAAACTTTTCAAGGTCGGCACCGCTGACTTTGCCCGCTGTTTCCCAGAAAACTTCACGGTTTGTACGGCTGTTATCGTTCTTTGTCATAGCGTCAGTGCCTGCCCACATCGCCTTTATAAGGGCGTCGGGTTCGATTTTTATAACAGGAGTGCAACGCTTGCAGAGCGATGAAAAATACAGCTTTACGAATTTTTCCATGTCCATGGGAAGCAAAGTTCCGTCCAAATCAAAAAGATAATTTTTATACATTAGCATACCGTTCCTTTCAATTTACGCACAAATATTATACAAAATTTCGATTTGGATTGCAAGGAAAAATTTTTCGGTATATACTATAGTCAGTAAAAAACGAGGTGATAAGATGAAAATAGTTTTAACAGACGCACAGACCGTTCTTGACGATATTGTAAATGCCGATGTGCTTAATCGGTTCGGCGAGGTTAAGTCATTCGGTCTTTTGAAATATGAAGAGGTTGCGGAGAAAATTGCAGATGCCGATATCGTTGTGTGCAATAAAACTCTGCTTGATTCGCACACAATGCGACTTGCAAAAAATCTGAAATATATAGGACTTTTTGCAACAGGCTACAACAACATTGACCTTGACTACTGCACCAAAAACGGCATAACCGTCTGCAACGCAGGTTCATATTCAACAAATGCGGTTGCACAGCACACATTTGCACTCATTCTTGAACATTTCAATCACACTGCGGAATATAATCGGTTTGTTCAGGACGGCAAGTGGAAAAGAAGCAAAACTTTTTCACCGTTTGTATATCCGCTGAATGAACTTGCAGGCAAAACACTCGGCATTGTCGGACTCGGAAACATTGGAAAGGCTGTTGCAAAAATTGCAAACGCTTTTGATATGAATGTAATCGCATCGAGCAGAACTCCGAAAAATATTGACGGAATCAAGGATGTTTCATTTGACGAACTTCTTGAAACAAGCGACATTGTAAGCGTTCATTGTCCGCTAAATCCACAGTCGGAAAATATGTTTGACAAAAACGCCTTTGCCAAAATGAAACAGGGTGCATTGTTCGTAAACACGGCAAGAGGCGGTGTTATGATTGAAGAAGATTTGCTTGAGGCACTCGAAAGCGGTCACCTCGGCGGTGCGGCAATTGACACCCTCAAGGTTGAGCCTATGGTTGAGGACTGCATTCTTATGGGGGCAAAAAATTGCATAATCACCCCCCACATCGCATGGGCGCCCGTTGAAACCAGAGAATGCCTTATGGGCATAGTTTCGGACAACATCAAAAATTTTCTGAACGGAACTCCGACAAATAAAGTAAATTAACGGCGAGTAAGTAATGACACAAATTATATATTAAGATATATTTTATAAATGTCACAATGTAATTGACCTACTGTAGCGGCGAACCTCGTTCGCCAATCATTTCGTGTTTGCACACGAAATGAATAAGTAAATGTACAGATTTTTGAGCAATAAAATTACTAATGTAAATATAAAAATCCGTTGGCTTGTCGAATTGATTGTAAAATCAATTCGATTGGCGAACACGGTTCGCCGCTACAAAATAATGGTAATTCTATTCTACTTATATAATTGAATTTATCCATATCATTGTACGACGATTACTTACAAGCGGATGATATCTGCCCCAACAGAATGACAACCGCATATCAAAAAGCAAACAACCGCCCACCAAGAAAGTGAGCGGTTGTTTTTGTAGTATTAGGAAATTGGGATTAGATTACAATTACTGCTGTCTTTCGCAATAACTTGAAAGGCCTGTGTTAGGATCTGTGTATTTGAGCATATCATTGTCGGCGTCATATGTGTAGTTAAACTGCTGTTCGCCGACTGTCATAACAAGGTCTGTACCCTCAAAAGTGTAGTTACCCGAAACAGTCACACCGCTCATTTCACCTGAGAATGTGCCGTCCTCTGCAAATGTGTATGTACATTTCAAAGTTTCGGGATCAACACCGTTTGCTGTTGCGTAGTCATCAATTGAAACCGCTTTACCGTCTGTACCCTCAAGTGCGGTAACAGTCCAAGTACCTACCACGCTTGCCGATGAATCGCCGTCTTTTGAATCAGCGGCACTGTCATCAGCAGTCTGTGATGCCGAACTTTCGTTTTTGCTTGATGAGCCACCGTCATTACCGCAACCTACAAGACCTACTGTGCCTACCATACAAATTGCGAGCAATAAAGCTAACTTTTTAATTTTTGTCATAGTGGATTACCTCTTTCCGATTTTGATTTGCGGAAACACCGCAATTTTTGTGCTTGCTTCAATGATAGCCAATTTAATGCAATATTTCAATAGTTTGGCACAAACATCAATCTTTTGGCAAAAAACATATGACAATCGGATATAATATTTTTCAAATTTATGGTATAATCTAAGTGCAGTTAATCATTGCTCCGAATTAAATTATTTCAAAGGAGGCGATATCTTGAAAATTGCAGTTATTGACGACGAAAAGCCTCAGGCAGACATTCTCTACTCAATCTGCAACGCATATTTTGGCGGACACAAGCAAAATGTGCAGATTGATTGTTTTCCTGACGGAATAGCTTTTTTCAATTCATTCAAGGAAAACACCTACAAAATAGCCTTTGTAGATATTTTTATGGAGAAGATGAACGGCATTGCCGTGGCTGAAAAGCTTCGTGAAAAAGATTGTGATATTCTTATTGTATTTGTCACAACAAGCCCCGATTTTATGATGCAGGCATTTTCCGTTCACGCTTTTCATTACATAACAAAGCCCTACAAAGCTGAGCAGATTTACAAGGTACTTGATGATGCCTCGTCATATGTATCGGATAATTCAAAATACATTGAAGTTATGTGTGACCGCCGAAACACGCTGATTTCGCTTAAGGAAATTGTTTCTGTTGAATCCGATGCACATTATATCAACATAGGTGTTGTTTCGGGACTTAGATATCGCACAAGAATGACCATTGCAGAGTTTCTCAAGCTTGCAGACAATGACACCCGTTTCATACCCGTAAACAGGGGAATCGTGCTGAATGCCGATTACATAAAGGACATTGAAGGCTCTGTATGTGTTACAGGCAACGGTGAAAGATTCCCGATTAAAATTCGTGAAAAAACTCGGATTGAACAGAGCATCCGTGAATATATGTTCAAAAAAATCAGAGAAAACCAGCGGAGGTGAATATGGACGCATTCATAAAATTTCTTCAGGCATTTTTCAGCTTTGTCATAATAATACCGTTAAGTTTATTCTGTCTTTTACCGTTAAAAAATCAATTAAAATACCCGATTTCAAAGATAATAACGCTCTTTTTGTGTTCATTTTTTATACTCGGTTCTCTCTCGGCAATTGTGATTACGGCTTTTGACATTCAGAATTTAAACTTTATTCTCTTCCCCGACCTTGTAATATTTTTCTTCCTTATTAAAAGCGTTACAAAGGCAGGAACGGCACGCTGTTTGTTTGTTTTTATAAGTGTGTGCTGTTTGATTTCATTCTTTTCGCTGTATGCATATTTTATCAACTCATTTTTTCAGGAAGAAATCTCACATGGAGTTGACACCTCATATAGCCTGATTCAAATGGGGCTTTCGGTTGCGGCAATGGGAGCGCTTGTTCCCATTACAAAATACTATGCATGGATGATTGATAACATAAATATCGGCAAGGTGTGGTATTTGTTTTCAATTTTGCCCATTGCACTTATGGTATCAACCATCTATACCATACCGATTTCCTACGCAAATATTCATGTTGGAAAGGTTTATGCAAAAGGATTCATCATTACAATATTTGAGCTTGCATTGTATCTTATAGTATTCATATTATTCTACATTTTCAGCAAGACTACTATTGAAAAAACAAAGCTTACAGAACGAAACAACATTCTTGAAATTCAGAAAAGTTACACAGAATCGTTGCAGTCGTACATAAAATACACCTCAAAAGCAAGGCATGATTTTAAACATTCAGTTCATGTTATGAGCCGACTTGCAGATGAAGGAAATCTTTCGGCGCTGAAAGACTACATTGCCCAGTATGAAAATTCGCTGACTGTAACAGCACCTGTGCGAATCTGCAAAAGTGACGCACTCAATGCTTTGTTCAATCACTATCGTCAACAGGCGATTGAGAACGATGTTGACATTAACTGGCGGATTGATTTGCCCGACAAATCGAGAATTCTTGATGTTGACCTCTGCAGTATTTTCGGCAACATACTCGAAAACGCAATTGACGGTTGCTGTACCGTAGAAGAAGGCAAAAGATATTTTAACCTGACTTCCGAAATAAAAGGCGACTGTTTGTACATTGTTTCAACAAACAACTACGGCAAGCCTTTGGAAATGGACGGCGAAACTTATTCGTCCACAAAGCATCGGGGCAAGGGCATCGGGCTGTACTCTATGGAAAGTATAACCGAAGTCTATGACGGAATTTTTAATGCCGGCAATAACAGCGAAGAATTTTTCGTTGACATAATGCTTAAATATTAAACTTATTAAACTCAAAAAGGGTATGCATCCTCGCATACCCTTCTTTGTTATAAAAGTTCCAAACAAAAAACACGCTCTGCAAAATGCAGAGCGTGTTTTGATTTTGTTTTGTTGTTATCAGTTGTTACCGACAACAAGTTTCTGGATTTCTGTGGCATCCACAACATTGATCACACCGTCATGGTTGTAATCTGCAAGTTCTCTCTGAACATCAGAAAGTGTTGAAATTGAAACAACGTACTTGCTGATTTCAGTTGCATCAAGAACATCGACACGACCGTCAAGGTTTATATCACCTATCATATACGGAGTATCGTTGTTGCTGTCATTGCTCGGCTGTGTAGTTACAGGAGCTGTTGTTGCCTGTACCGTAGCAGGCTGAACTGTTGTTGCAGGAACAGTTGTTGCAGGCTGTGTAGCCTTGGCTGTTGTCGGCTGAACAGTTGCCTTTGCAGTAGTCGGCTGAACCGTAGCTTTGGCTGTGGTAGGCTGTACAGCAGGCTTTGCTGTTGTTGGCTGTACCGTTGATGAAGAAACAAAAGCACAGAAATCAAGAGCAACCCAACCTGTCTTGCCGTTGTAAGAGGTGTAACCCCATGTGTAACCGCCGGCTGTTGAAACCTTTGTTACATTAAGAGTAACATTGCCCGGAACAGATGTTACATATGAATAGCTTGTACCCGCACCGCTTCTCATGTTGAGATAATCGTCAACATCTGTTTTATATGTACCTGTTGTGTAAGTTACCTTTTTGGTTGTAGCCTGAGTAGTGCTTGTACTGCCGCTGAAATCGCCAAGGTAAATGTATCCCTGAAAATTCCACCAGCTGTTACCGCCGGCATTCTTGTCGGATGTGCTTGCATAGGAAAGGTAGAAGTTCTGACCGCTCCACGCAGAGTTAGAAAATGTAATCTGACCGTTTTCGACCTTTTCTACAACAGCAACATGACCGCCGCCACCGTTATATGACCAGCAGGCAATTGCGCCGACCTTCGGGGTCTGGCCGTACTTATAGTAGCCGTTAGACTTGTTGTAACCGTACCACTGCTCGGCATTGTTCCATGAAAGCTTTGGCTCAGAACCGAGAATCTCATAAGCTCTGCCGTAGGCATATGCTGTACAGTTCGGCATGCCGTAACCATACTTATAAAAAACATTTAAATTACTGTAATAATATTTGTTACTTGAACTCGGGGCAGACAGTCTCGGTGAGAACGATGCCGCACTCGCAATCATCGACATTGAGAAAACCGACACAAACAGCATTACAGCCGTGAGAACTGCCGCAGAAACCTTTTTGCTAAAAACACTTTTTAAAACATTTCGCAAAGAAACACTCCTTTTTTTGAATTCAAAGTGATTGTTACCTATTTGTAACCACTTTATGTACATTCTATCACAAATTACTCCAAATTCAAAGAGTAGAAATGCCGAAAATAGCCTTTATAATCTATTTTTTTAAGCCATTGTACACAATAATTTCCATTTTATACATACTTTGCACAAAATTTAATCTACATTCTTTAAAAGATAGTGTTTATTGTACAGGGATGAGGTCTGAGTTTTAAGGTGTAAAGGATTAGATAAACTTAATCATCAGAAACGCTTACGGCGTTAGACTGTTTATATGTTTCATTTATCGTTTTTCTTTACTGTATTGATCGATGAAATCAGCATTCTCCTGATTGTGCCGCACTGATTTTGCAATGGCTTATATACGGTTTCGGATATATATCCTGTTTCAAAAAGAAGTTCCAGCCAATATTCAGTTTCAAAGCACTCTTTTTGTGCTATTTCCAACTTGGAGATAAAATCCTTTTTACCCTGCGCATATTGTGCTTCGTGAATATTTGCACCTATACTTGTTCCCGAACGCAAAAGTTGATTAGTTAAAACCGATTCTCTTGCATTTGCTTTGATATCACGACACATATATACAATCTGTTTTGCAAATTCTTTTGATTTATTCCGTAAAATACTTTCAGACACAATCATCACCCAAAATACAATATATCACAAAGCCGAATGTCTGTAAAGTTATCGGTGATATGCCTCGTTTAACTCGGCGTGATATAAATGTGTTATCGCTCGCTTTCGCTCTCGGTGATATTATATTCGCTTTAAAACTGCCGCAGGCAATATCACTCGGTATGACCGAATATCACTGCACGGCAATATCACTCGCCGACAGGCGAATATAACTGAAAAACGCACTTGTTTACACAAGTGCGTTTTTCTTGGCGCGCCGGAAGAGACTCGAACTCCCGACCTTCTGATTCGTAGTCAGACACTCTATCCAGCTGAGCTACCGGCGCATATGCGGCCTTTTATCAGCCGCAAGTAGTATGATATCACAACTCGGTACAAAAATCAAGTGTTTTTTGTATTTTTTCCGAAATTATTCTTTTGTATCAAAAAAAGTGAAAAATGCTCTGTATGCCATATAAACATCTGTCTTGGAAACAATTTCAAACGGAGCATGCATTGAAAGCACGGGAACGCCGAGGTCAACAACATCGACATTCATATTGGCAACATACTTGGCGATTGTTCCGCCGCCGCCGCCGTCAACCTTGCCGAGTTCACCAACCTGCCAGAGAATATCGTTATTCTCAAGCATAGCTCTGATTTTTCCCATATATTCGGCAGACGCATCTGATGTGTCATACTTTCCGCCGTGACCTGTGTATTTTGAAATAATTACACCGTTGTTAATGTATGAGCAGTTGTTAGCCTCATATGCAGACGCATAAGTCGGATCAAATGCGGCATTTACATCGGCAGAAAGACAGGTGCTTTTTGAAAGAACACGGTAGCCGTCAACACCGTCCTGTTTTGCAAGGTCATAGATGAAGAAACGGAGGAAGTCGCTCTGCATACCTGTGTTGCCGTCACTGCCTGTTTCTTCTTTGTCTGTAAGATATGTGATACAAGTCTGCTCGGGCATTTCAACATCAAGAGCCGCCATAACAGCCGGATAAGCACAAACCTTATCATCGTGACCGTAACCGCCGATCATGCTTCTGTCAAAGCCGATATCTCTTGACTTGAAAGACGGGATAAGGCATAGCTCAGCCGAAAGGAAGTCACCCTCACAGATACCGTACTTCTCATTGAGTACAGCCATTACATTGAGCTTTACAAGGTCTTTTTCATCGCTGTCTGCATCATACGGACGAGAGCCGAGGATAACATTGAGGTTTTCGCCCTCAATTGCCTTTGCCATTGGCTTTGACGCCTGCTCCCTTGCAAGGTGCGGAAGAAGGTCTGTAATGCAGAAACAGCTTTCGTTCTCATCATCGCCCCAGCAGATGTCAACTCTTGTACCGTCAAGCTTTACAACCGAACCGTGAAGTGAAAGCGGAATTGTTGTCCACTGATATTTTTTAAGACCGCCGTAGTAATGAGTCTTAAAGAAAGCAAGATTGTTTGCCTCAAAAAGAGGATTCGGTTTGAGGTCAACTCTCGGGGAATCAATATGAGCGATTGCAAGCCTTGCACCGTTCTTAACACCGTTTTTACCGATTACAACAAGAGCAACAGCCTTGTCACGATTTACATAATAAAGCCTGTCGCCGGCCTTATATTCTTTGTCCTGCTCATACTCTGCAAAACCTGCTTTTTTGGCAAGCTCAACAGTATAGCGAACAGCCTCACGCTCAACGGGTGAGTTATCAAGAAACTTTTTGTAACCATCGCAAAAGCTGTCTGCCTTTTTAATTTCTTCCTCCGAAAGAGCCTTAACGCCCTTCGGTTCGGTCATCATAATTTTTTCCTTTAATAAAGTTGTCTTTGACTTTTCTTCAGCCATAATAACCGTCCTTTCTGTGCCGTAAAACACGGCAAAACCATTTTATTTTGAAATCCGCCGCCAAAGGCATCGGAACATCTCTGCACTTAGTTAGATTGTGAATAATAAAGTTTTATATACATTTCCTTGGCACCTTCAACCTTGTCAACATAATTCTCGGTTTCGGGATACGGAATGGAATCAAGATTTTTTCCGTCCGAACTGTAATTAGTATCGTTGAGCCAGTCGCTTACAACAAAGCCGGCATTATATGCGGCAATTGCCGAGCGTTCCGTGCCGTAATAATCGTAAAAATATTTTAAAAGATAACTTCCGTAATCAATACAGATTTCGGGGTCAAACAGGTCATCCTCGGTGTACTGTCCCGCACAACCCCTTTGCTCCTGCAGCCACTCAAAGGACGAGGGCATCATCTGCATAACACCCTTTGCTCCGACGCCCGATTCGGCTTTCGGATCAAAGCCGCTTTCCGTGTGGATTACGGCATATATCAACGCAGGATCAAGGTCATAATCCTTGGCGGCTTTTTCAACATATGTGCTGTAGGTGCGTGGATAATTCATCTCATCAAGCTTTTTCTTTGTGTCCTCGTAAAAGAACGAAACAAACACAAATACTGCCGCCACAAGAATTGCAAGCACAATTATCCATGCCAAAATCGCCTTTCCTGCACTTTTTTTCTTTTTATATCGCCTTGATTGGGGCATCCTATCACCTCATCAGGTTGTTAATAGCCTCTGCCGCCTTTTGTGCGGCAAGCTCGACTTGCTCTATAGAAAAATTGTTTTCAATGACAATGTCGCTGTGACTTCTGAAAAATTCCTCGTCAAGCTGTGCAGACATTCTTAGCTCTGCACGGGAAATGTCAATGTTATCCCTTTTGCAGATTCGCTCAAGCCTTATCTCTTTTTTAGCGGTAACGCTTACAATAAGGTCGCAAAACACATCGGCACCGCTTTCAAAAAGCTGAGGAGCGTCATAAATCACAACGCTTTTGCCGTCTGTCTGAGCCTTTTTCACCCTCTGCATAAATTCATATGTAACAAACGGATGAACAATTGAATTGAGCAAATGTGTGTTTTCCTTGCTTGAAAATGCCCTTTTGGCAAGCAACGGTCTGTCAATGTTGCCGTCAGAAAGGATAATATCCTGACCGAAAACACCCGAAACAGCCTTTAAGCATACGGAATCGGGAGTGTAAAGATTTTTTACAATCTCGTCAGCATTTATAACGCACATTCCGTTTTTGGCAAAATATGCCGAAACCGTGCTTTTTCCCGCACCGCTCTGTCCCGTAAGACCGACAATTTTAATTCTGTTCAAGGTCAATCACCTCAAAGCCTGCCGCTCTTATAAGTCGGTTGTAAACAGCCATTCCGACGCCGTTCGTTTTTGGCAGTCTTGAATATACAACCTTAACGCTGTCGTCCTCATCAATTCTGCGAAGCTCGTCAAAAAGCGTGTGAGCCTGTATTGTATAGTCGTTTCGTTTTCCGAGAGAGAAAACGGGAGTTTTCAAAAGCGGAATATCCTCGTCGCAACAGAGTGCCGCAACTCCCTTTGCCGCCTTTTTGTTTACATAATCAATATATTGCTCATCGTTGCAATTAAGAAGTATTACTCTCGCCCTTGGCGCATAGTGCTTGTACTTCATACCGGGGCTTGCAACCTTTACATTGTCTGCAAGCCTGTGCAGTACTGCGTCATCAACTTCAACATTGCCGAGAACGCTTTCAAGCATTTCAACCGTAATTCCGCCCGGGCGAAGTACCCTCGGAACAGCTCCCGCAAGTGTGATTACCGTGCTTTCAAGACCTACCTCACTTGCACCGCCGTCAAGAACAGCGTCGATTTTGCCGTCCATATCGTTCATAACATGCTGTGCGGTTGTCGGACTGGGTGAGCCCGAAATATTTGCCGAAGGTGCGGCAAGAACCGTACCCGATTCACGGATAATCGCCTGTGCGGTTTTGTGGCTCGGAAAACGGATTGCAACCGTGTCAAGTCCTGCCGAAACTTCATTCGGAATAACATCCGACTTCTTCATAATCATTGTGAGCGGTCCCGGCCAGAACGCATCGGCAAGTTTTTTTGCCGTGTCGGGGATTTTCATCACAAGGTTAAGTCTTTCAATATCGGAAAAATCGCAGATGTGGACAATCAGCGGATTATCCCCGGGTCTGCCCTTTGCTTTAAAAATCTTCTTTACGGCCTCGGGGTTGAGTGCGTCAGCCGCAAGTCCGTAAACTGTTTCGGTCGGGATTCCTACAACACCGCCGTTTTTAAGCAGCTCTGCGGCGGTTTTTATATCTTCCTCTGTATTTTTTAACAACAATGTTTTCACAATTATCACCGGATTATTTTTCCATACTTTCTTTGAGCTTTTCGGCTCTGTCAGCGGCAACAAGTGCGTCAATCACTTCGTCAAGGTTGCCGTTGAGAATTTCTTCAAGCTTGTAGAGAGTAAGACCGATTCTGTGGTCGGTTACTCTGCCCTGCGGATAGTTATATGTGCGGATTCGCTCACTGCGGTCGCCCGTACCTACCTGCATTTTTCTGTTTTCGGCAATTTCACTCGCCTGTTTGTCCTGTTTTTCCTTGAGAAGTCGGCTTTTGAGAACTTTAAGAGCCTTGTCCTTGTTCTTGTACTGACTTCTCTCGTCCTGACACTCAACTACCATACCTGTGGGCAAGTGGGTAATTCGGATTGCGGAACTTGTTTTGTTGATATGCTGACCGCCTGCGCCGCTTGAACGGAAGGTGTCAATTTTAAGGTCATTCGGATCAATTTCAAGCTCAACATCTTCTGCCTCGGGCAAAACCGCAACGGTTGTTGTCGATGTGTGAACTCTGCCCTGACTTTCGGTTTCGGGTACTCGCTGAACACGGTGAACACCGCTTTCGTACTTAAAGCGTGAGTATGCACCCTCGCCCTCAATCATAAAGGAAATTTCCTTGTAACCGCCGATTTCGGTTTCATTGGCATTGATAATCTCGATTTTAAAGCCCTTTTTTTCGGCATACATCGAGTACATTCTGAACAGAACCGCACTGAACAGAGCCGATTCCTCACCGCCTGCACCGCCACGGATTTCAACGATAACATTTCGTTCATCGTTCGGATCCTTCGGCAAAAGCAGAATTTTCAAATCTTCCGCAAGATTTTTGATATTATCCTTAGCCTCGTCAAGCTCGATCTGAGCAAGCTCTTTAAGCTCTTTGTCACTTGTTTCCTCAAGAATTTCAAGGCTGTCTTTTTCGGTCTGAACAGCCTCTTTGTATTTACGGTAGGTCAAAACGATTTCCTCAATCGACTTGATTTCCTTCATAATTTTCTGATATTCCTCGGGATTGCCCGCTACTGACGGCTGGTAGAGCCTTTCGGAAAGCTCGGAGTACCTTTTGTCAAATATTTCGATTTTTTCAAACATATATATCTTACTCCGTCAAAATTTTTTTAATATTTTTTTCAATCTTTGCACGGGGCGCCATAACCTCTCTGCCGCATTTTTCGCATTTTATCTTAAAATCCATTCCCACACGCAGGATTTCAAAGGTTTTGCAACCGCATGGGTGCTGTTTTTTCATCTCAACTCTGTCGCCGACGCTGATATCCACAAAAAATCACCCTCCTGCAAATTTTTTTACATTCTTCACATTTTGAATTTTTACGATTATTTACATCCTGCAAATAATCTGCACTTAGATTATACAACAGAGATTTAAAAATATCAACCAATGCCGATAATTGTGAGAAGTCCCGTGTATTCAAGCGAAATGGCAACGGGAATTGAAATCAGCAGAGAAAATGCACTCTGTTTTACATCCTTGAACAAAATTCCGATGCTTGCAAGCCAAAGTATAAATTCGGGGAAGTACAGAATTCTGAAATCGGCAAAGTTGAGATTAAACGCAAAGCAACAGAATATTGCTATGAGTACGGAAGAAATTCCGATTGCAAGCGCACCCCGTCCCCTTGCATACCAAATCAGAAATGCCAAAAACGGCGATACAACAGCAAGAATCAGCCACCTCATAAGGTACGGAATATCGGGATAAAAGCCTGCAAAAACACTTGTCCACACATAGTACCCTATTAACATTCCCACAAAAAACGCAAAAACATTTATTCCTGCTTTTAAGGGAGATTTGCTGAATACGGCAAGGCACACGGCAATAAAAATCCACGGTGCCGTTCTGCCCAAAAAGTTTGACAAATCAAGCCAATCGAGAAAGCTCGGCAGTCTGTTCAAATCAAGAAACTTTGCGACAATTCCCATGCCGCCGCCAAAAAGCAAAGCAAAGAATGTTGTCATAATTTGTTTCGGTACGGACATTTTGCCCGATACCTTTCGGGTTTTATTCAAAATTTTTAACATAAAATCCTCGTTTCATCTACATCAAAAGGACTTCTCAAAAAAGAAGTCCTCTTTAATCTTAATTATTCCGCACTGTTTTGCTCACCGAAAACCTTTAAAATTTCGTCCTTGTGAGCCATAATCGCATCGTAGCCCTCCTGAATGGTTTCATCAACGCTGTCCATTGAGAAAAGCTGTGTGTTTTCGTTCTTGATATCAATTGCAAGGTCAGCCATTTTCTTTGACTCTCTTGTACCGTCAATTGAATAAACATCAAGCGCACGCCAAATAACCTTAATAAGACCGCCAAGGCCTGCGTCGGGATTGTAGGTCATAATATCAAAGCCGATTGCAAGAACCTTGCCGACGCCCATATCACGCAGAATTTTTACGGGCAAATTGTCCTTTGAACCGCCGTCAATAAAGTTGTACTTGTCATAAGGACAGGTTGTGTAAATTGCAGGGAACGACATACTTGCACGAACAGCAGTTTCAAGCGGAGCGCCTGTTATGTAGTGAATATGCTCGTTTTCAAGATTTTCTTCCTTGGTTGTAAAAATACATTCATCGGTTGTAAGCGTGTCAACCGTACAGATTGAAAGGTTAATCGGAAGATTTTCAAAGCCTGTTATACCTTTTTCATTCATAATGTCACGGATAACATCTTCAATCAGTTCACCCGACTTGATGCCGTCTTTCTGAATCTTTTTATTTAGAATAAGCTGTGCAAGAGATTTGAAAATAAGGCCGTTGTCGATTTCGGCAAGAGTTTTCCAATGCTTTTTTGCAACTCTTTTCATTTCATCGGAATCACAGCCCATTGCAACGATTGCCGCCATTGCCGCACCCGAGCTTGTACCCGAAACATACTGCGGATGGATTCCGAGTTCATAAAGAGCCTGAACAGCACCGATGTGAGCAATACCTTGAAGTCCGCCGCCCGAAAATGCTACACCGATAGAATTTTTGCGATCGATTTTATCCGAATTCATTTTAAACACCTCTGTTAATAAAAGCGATAAACATTGCAATACGACTCGGTTTCAACAAAATAGTCGTACCAGTTGTAGAAATCTTCAAAGCTGTAATCAGCCTGAATAAGCTCATAATTCTTGAATTTTGTGTTTTCCGTTATGTATTTAAGCACATCATCTTTGTCTGCAAGGCGGGAAACATAAACCGTTACCTCGTCAAGTGACGCAAGCTTTTTGTCCGTTTTGAGTTTTTCCATGCTGTCGGTTTCCTGCTTATTTGTGTCGCCGTTAAACATAAATGCCTCGGCAAGCGAAGAAACCTTTCCGTTGGTGATAACTCCTCGTTTTTCGGCAAATTCTTCAAGCTCATCACCGAGAGTCGGAGAGAACTTTGAACTTTGAACAATCATTGTGCTGTCATAGTTCATAAACTTGTCAATACACTTGTTCCATTCAAGCATTGCAGTTCCGACAAAAATGCAGTTGTCTGTCTTTGGCTCATAGAGATTTGTTTTGCCGTATGTGTAATAGGGCTTAACCGTAACAAACGCTGTGACTGACGCAAGCAAAATGCATACAGGCACGGCAAGACGTATCTTCTGATTTTTGAAAAGTGTGAAAATTCTGATGAACGAGAATGCAAAAAGCATCGCAATCAGCGGAAGTGACGCCATAACATAGCGGTCGCTGTTAAACGGTGAAACAAGTGAAATGCCGATGAAATAGCAAACTGCCGGAACTACGGCAAACATCGCCTTTTTAGGAATTTTTACCTTTTTCACAAAACGGAAATAAATTCCGAATCCGATAACTGCGGCTGTACAAAGTCCGAGCAGCCAAACCTGATTGATGAACATATCCTTTGCAAGAATCTGAACATAGGTGCAAAGCTTGTAGAAAACATAGGTCACAACCGTAATCATATCAAGCGCCGACATATCAAGCGAACTGAGTCCACGGTTGCCGCCGAGTACATTCGAGATTATGTACGGATAAATGCAGAGTGCAAGTCCTGCCCCCACAACAGCCGCAATAATGTACTTAATAAGGTCTTTACCGCACTTTTCCTTGATTTTGAACACAAGAAAAACAAGTCCCGTAAGTCCTGCAAAGAGGATGAAATAATACTGGGTAAGCACACCGCAAAGCACTGTAAATGCAAGCAGAATGCAGTCCTTTATGCCGACGGTGTTCTTTTTTTCATAGAGCTTTATGCTCATATAAACGAACGCAAGCACCCAGAAGGTAAGCGTTGCATACATTCTGAGATAAATTGTCGTGGTAATACACGCAATACTCAGAGCATATGCCCCCACACCGATCAAGGCGTAAAGATTGTTGCCCGTGATTTTCCGTCCGATTTTATAAAGCATAATCAAAATGCCTGCCATGGCAAGCACATTTATTGAATAGGCAAGCCATTTTGAGAACACGCCAGGAAAGAACGAACAGACCGTGTGAACAAGTGCGTAATAGAGAGGCGGATGCGACGCATCTATAATCTGATTTTCATATACCTGAGCATAGTCGAATCTGTCATCGGGCGACACGGCAAGATACTCGTTGAAATCCTCGGGACTGTTCCAACCTCCGTCAACATTAAGCTGTTTTGAGGAATTTGCAAGGTTATAGGTCAGAAGCTCGTCCTCGTGAAAGCCCTGTTTTGAAAACATATAAACCGTGCTTATGACAAGGCTCACCGCAATAATAACCGCAAGAATTATTCTTGCCTTTTTGTTGTCGATTTTCATATAAAATTCTCCGTAATAATCAAAATTAAAATCAGCCGACAATTTTGTGCCGTTCAAACGGCAATTTTCGGCATTCCGCATTTAAATGATTATACCACAAATACGGTCACAATAACAATAGACTTTACAAAAATTTTGTATGTAATGCGTTTTCGGGCAAACAAAAATGCCGACAGAAAAATCCGTCGGCACAAATGATTTGTAATATTTTGATTATTTTTTAGCTGTTGTTTTCTTTTCGGCAGGCTTTTCAGCTTTTACGGTTTTGCTTTCAGCCTTTACGGCAGTTTCGGTTTTCTCGACTTTTTCAGCCTTAACTGCTTTTTCTGCTTTTTCTGTTTTTTCAGCTTTTTTCTCAACCTCAGCAGGAGTTTCCTCCTTAACTGCTTTTACTGCCTTTTTAACGGGCTTTTCGGGAGCGGGTTCGGCTTTCTTTTCAACCTTTTCAGCGGTTGCTTCTGCCTTTGCAGACTTTGCCTCAACCTTTACTTTTTCTGCCTTATCTTCCTTTTTCGGAGCAGCCTTTGCCGATTTCTTTGCCTTTTCGGCTTTAAGCTTTGCAAGAGCGGCGTCCTTCTTTGCCGTAGTCTTTTTCTTTACGGGAAGAGCCAGCTTCTTTTTAAGCTTGAAATACATAACAGCAAGCGGCGGAACTGTGATTTCCATTGAATAGTTGAGCTCGTGGTCTTTCTTCTTTTTAGCCTTGAGCTCGCCCTCGTTTCTGATTCCGCAACCGCCGAATTCTTCAGCCTCGGAGTTGAACACTTCTTCGTAAATGCCGTATTCGGGCACACCAACAACATAGTTATCGTGCTGAACAGGCTGGAAGTTACATACGCAGATGATTTCACTGCCGTCATAAGCAATTCTGCGGAACGAAATGATGCTGTTCTTGTAGTCATCAAGTGCAATCCACTGGAAACCGTCCCAATCATAGTCGTTCTCATGCATGGCAGGAACATCACGATAGAACTTGTTTACCTCAGCAAAGAAAAGGTTAAGCTGACGGTGCTTTTCAAATGAAAGAAGGTTCCATTCAAGCTCCTCGTTCGCATTCCACTCGTCAAACTGACCGATTTCACTGCCCATGAACATAAGCTTCTTACCCGGGTGAGCCATCATATACGCTATGAAACCTCTCACACCGCTGAACTTCATGTCATAGTCACCGGGCATTTTATTGATGAGAGAACCCTTGCCATAAACAACTTCATCATGAGAAATCGGGAGCATAAAGTTCTCGGAAAAAGCATAAACCATGCTGAATGTAAGGGTGTCGTGGTGATAATTTCTCCACAACGGATCAAGTGAGATGTACGAAAGCATATCGTTCATCCAGCCCATATTCCACTTGTAGTCAAAGCCGAGTCCCATATCCTTAATCGGATAGCGTGTAACATTCGGCCATGCCGTACTTTCTTCGGCAATCATCATAGCCTCGGGGTGGAACATATGTACAACCGTGTTGAGCTTCTGCAGGAAATCAACGGCAACAAGGTTTTCTCTTCCGCCGTATGCGTTTGCAATCCACTCGCCGTCTTTTCTGTTGTAGTCAAGATAAAGCATTGATGCAACGGCGTCAACACGGATACCGTCAACATGATACTTGTCAAGCCAGAACATTGCAGATGAAAGGAGGAAGCTTGTTACCTCATATCTGCCGTAATTGAAGATATATGTACCCCATTCCTTGTGTTCACCGATACGGGGATCTTCATATTCATAACAGCCTGTACCGTCAAATCTGCCAAGACCGTGTGCGTCCTTCGGGAAGTGGGCAGGAACCCAGTCAAGGATAACGCCGATGCCCTCTTCATGACATCTGTCCACAAAATACATAAGGTCTTTCGGCTCACCGTAACGGGATGTTGCGGCAAAGTAGCCTGTAACCTGATATCCCCAGCTGCCGTCAAACGGATATTCTGTAAGAGGCATAAACTCGATGTGAGTGTAGCCCATATTCTTAACATAAGGAATAAGCTCATCAGCAAGCTTGCGATAGCTGAAAACATTGCCGTCCTCATACTTACGCCAAGAACCTGCGTTTACCTCGTAAACATTGACAGGCATACTCTTGTGCGGATGCTCTTTTTTGTAATCGTACCACTTTTCATCATGCCACTCGTAGCCGTCAATCTCGTAAACACGGGATGCGTTGTCGGGACGAGTCTGGCAATGAAAAGCATAAGGATCGGTTTTGAGCCTTCTCTCATGCCACGGAGTTTCGACACAATATTTATAGCAGGCAAACTCGGGAATTCCCTCAATAAACAACTCCCAGACGCCGCCGTCCGAGATTTTGTACATAAAGTTTGCGTCATTGTTCCAGTCGTTAAAATCACCGACCACCGAAACGGACAATGCGTTCGGTGCCCATACTCTGAAAACAACGCCCTGACGGCCGTCCCAGTTCACAAAGTGTGAGCCTAAAAATTCATAAGCACGAACAGATTCGCCCTGTAAAAACTGATCAAGCGGCGCTCTTTCGTCATTAATTTTAAAAGCCATAGTAACCCTCTTTTCTGCGATTGTAGGCAGTTCTTCAATAATACAAGTATAGTATAATATATTTTCACCAAATATACAAGTGGTAAAAACGATTTTTATGTAAATAATTTTGTCGGTTTGCCTGAAATATTGTCAGTTGCTGTGAAAATCGTTCCAAAAAATAGTCATGGAATGCGTGTTTCAGCCGTAATTTTTATTTTTGACACACTTATCCCATACTGTTATAATATACAATAACGAAAGCATAAACAAGCGACAATTACGCTACTTTCGTTGGAAAACCGACTAATTTTAAAATCAGGTGATTATCTTTGGACATAAGAGTTATGAAAAGCAAGAAAAGTATTTTTGACGCATTTGTAAATCTGCGTTCAAAAAAAGAACTGCGCAAAATTACCGTTAAGGAGCTTTGTGAAAAAGCACTCATCAATAAATCGACCTTCTACACATATTATGAGGATATGTTCGACCTTTCGGACAAAATTGAAAGCGAGGTAGTTGACGGCATTGTAAGTACCATAAACAGTCCGCAGATGATGATTGACGAGCCCGTAAAATTTTATCGCAATCTTCTGGGTGCAATGACCGAAAACAAGGCACTGACAAACACGGTTTTTTCCGGTTCACAACATCCCAACCTTATAGTAAAGCTTTCAAAATCATTGAAAAATATGATTTTCGAGAACTGCCCGGAATATATAAACGATAAGAAATTCTGCACACTTCTTGACTACGCAATCTACGGCGGATACTATGCCTTTGTTGAAAATCAGGAGAACACAAACGATTATTCGGATGAACTTATTGAATCGGTTTCAGTGATTTCCGAGCATATGACAAAACTCATAAAAGCAAGCATTCCAACCCTTAAGAGCAATAATACATAAAAAGACTTTTTGTATATTTTTTAAGCCGTATTATTCATTAATTTGTGCAAAGTGCGATTTTTGTCGAACTTTTGCCGAACTTCAAAATATTTATTTAAAATCGCTGTCGATTGTGATAGAATATATTCGGTTTTATAAGAGAGAAAGGAGAGTCGGTCAGACTGCCGTTTAGGAGGCGTTTGAAGTCTGTCCGAAAAAGAAGTTATGGAAATTAACACACTGGATATTCTGAAGAATCTTGCCATAATCCTTGTTGCGGCAAAGCTTCTCGGTATTGTTGCCAGAAAGCTCGGCGCACCGCAGGTTGTGGGTGAGATTATTGCAGGTCTTATCGTAGGACCTTGTATGCTTAATTTTGTTTCGTATGACGGGTTCATCTCAGGTATGGCTGAAATCGGCGTTATTTTGCTGATGTTCTCGGCAGGTCTGGGAACGGATCTTAAAGAGCTTATCAAAACAGGACCTGTTGCCTTGCTTGTTGCATTTGCCGGTGTAATCGTTTCAGTTCTCGGCGGTGCGGCTGTTTACCTTGGATTCGGCTTTGGTGACGGTGACCTTGCGATGCTTGAGGCTGTATTTATGGGAACAATCCTTGCGGCAACCTCGGTTAGTATTACTGTTCAGGCTCTTAAAGAAATGGGACACCTGAAAGGAAGGGTTGCAACAACAATTCTTTCAGCCGCAATTATAGACGATGTTATCGGCATTGTACTTCTCACCGTTGTAATCGGTTTCAAAAGCCCCGATGTTCAGCCTGCGTCCGTTTGCATCAACATTGTACTTTTCTTTGTTCTTGCATTTATACTCGGCTTTGCACTTTATTTTCTCTTCAAGTGGCTCGACAAGCTCTGGCCGCACTCAAGAAGAATTCCGATTTTCGGACTTGTTCTCTGCTTTGCGTGTGCATATTGTGCGGAAGAATTTTTCGGAATTGCAGACATCACAGGCGCATATGTTGCAGGTATTATCCTCTGTAACATCAAGGATTCACAGTACATCGAAAGAAAGATGGATGTCAGCTCATACATGATTTTCGGCCCTGTATTCTTTGCAAGCATCGGACTTCAGACAAGCTTCAACGATTTCAACCTTTCAATGCTCTGGTTCTCAATTGCACTCGTTGCAGTTGCACTTTTGACAAAGGTTATCGGCTGCGGCGGTACGGCAAAGCTTTGCAAATTCAATATGCCTGACTCGCTCAAAATCGGCGTAGGTATGATGAACCGTGGTGAGGTCGGTCTTATCGTTGCCAAGAAGGGACTTGACACAGGTCTTATGGCACCGCAGTTTTTTGCTCCTATTATTATTCTCATCATCGTTTCATCGCTTGCAACACCTATTCTTCTCAAGGTAGTTTACAAGAAATGGCCGGGTAAAGAAAATGAGGAGGCAGACAACCGTTCGGAAAAGCTTGCCGAAAACGAAAAGTATCTTACTCAGGAAGTTGTCGGTGCAACCTACAACATCACAGAAGATAATTTCAAAGATAAAAGCAAAGACGAATAATTTAATACAATAACCTAAAAGGACAAATGACATTCATCAAGTCATTTGTCCTTATTTTTATATCTGTAAATTGTCAATCATTATCGTAAAAATCTTCTGCACAGGGCAAAAAAGCCTTGTCAAATTCACTTTTCGGCAAAAGCCACAGCTTGATGTACATTGCAATCGGTGATGCAGGAGGCAGAACTTTTATATTAAGCCGGTCAAATTTCAGCTTGCTTTCGTAATAAAAGCCCTTGCACGCACCCGTCAAAAATACGGGAATGTTCATTTCTTTTGCTTTTTGACAAAAGTCGTTCAAAGCCTTGCCGTCTGTATTCAGCGTACCCGAATGGAATCCCTCAAGTAAAACGGCTTTTACATTTTCCGTAATTTCAGGATACTGCATACCGACCGTTGCGGAAATTTTCAGCACATTGCTGTTATCCGAAAGTCGGACGCTTTCATCAAAAGTGAACTCGCTTTTTAATGCCTTGTAGCGGGTATTCTTCACAAAAAGTCCGTTCTGAATTTTACCATAGCTTTCGTCAAAAATGCTGTGCAGTTCGTCGCTGTATGCCGAATGTGCAAGCAGTCTTGACGCTCTGTGAATTGTCACGGGCAAATCAGCATTTTTATACGAAACAAAAACACCGTTTCCGCTGCCCGATTTTATAAAATCAATTGCACCGACGAAATTTTCAAAGCCGTTTGAACGGCTGTCATCAAGCGGATAATTTGCCGAAACAAGCACAATCGGCACATTTAAGCCGTCAAAAATATAAGCAAGAAATGCAGATGTATATTGCAAAGTGTCCGTTCCGTGGGTTACAACAATGCCGTCATAGCTGTTCAAATCATAGCTTTGCAGACAGTCGGCAAGCCGGTTCATGTGACCGCCCTCAAGATTTTCGCTGAGGACGGTATAAGGCTCAGCCGTGTCAAAATCAACATCGCCGTACCTGTCAAGATACATCTGCGTGAGCATATATTTCTGCTCATTGTCGGGCGAAAGCACCTCGCCTTTACGCACACAGCCGATTGTACCGCCCGTAAAAACAACAAGAATTTTCATATACTCACCTCTTTCATATTCTGCCCTTAAACAATTATAAATAAACTATTTATTTTCCTTGCCCGTAATTTTTTTGATTGTGATTTCATAAACGCCTGTCACACTGCCCGATTTCTCTATGCACCTTTTTCCGCTTTCGATAAATTCGGGAGCATATTTTTCAACAATCAGTTCAAGACCTCTGTTCTTGTTCTCAGCCGATTTTGCAATCGTACCGAACACAACCGCACTTTCGTATTTTGAAGTCAGTTTTGCACCGTCAATTCTGTTGTTTTGAACCGTGCAGAACGAAACCTTGTTGCTGTATTCAATATTTTTCAGTTTCAAGCCCGAATTCGGAGCGCAATGGAAATAAATTTTGTTGCCCTCAACGGCAAAATTTAGAGGCACACCGTAGGGATAGCCGTCCTCGCCGATTGTTGACAAAATGCCGTATTCACCGTTTTTAAGGATTTCATAGGCTCTTTCTTCGGTAGTTTCCCTGTCTTTTCTACGCATCTTTTCGTTCATTATTCAACTCCGATATCGTTCATAACCATACCCGTAATCATCTTCGGATAGAAATATGTTGACTTCTGCGGCATCTTTTCGCCGGCGGCGGCAACATTACGGATTTCGGTTACTCTTGTCGGATTAAGCACAAACGAGCATTGGAACTTGCCGTTGTCAACGCCCTCAACAGCCTCTGAGAAGAACTTGGTGTATGTAAGGTTAATCTGATTTGCCATATTTTCCTTATCAATGCCGAAAATTCTTTCAAGCACAAGTGAATGGAGAACGGTAACATCAAGCTGTCTTGACGGTTCGCTCAATTCGGGAAGAAGCTTGTCCATAATGTCAAGACTTTTCAGCACAAGCCTGTACCATTTTTCGCTTCCGACATAGAATCCGAATGCCTTTTTGCCATCGTCATAGAGCTTTGCAAGCTCGCTTTCCATGTTGTCCGTACCGTTCATTTCGGTTACATCAAAATATTCCCTGCAACCGTCAAGAACTTTTTCAACATTAAAGTCCGGCAAATCACGCACAAGGCGGTGTGTCGGGAATACAACAAGTCCCGGATGCTCCATGTCAACAAGGTAAATCATCTGATAATCACAAGGATCGCCAACCTTTGAAAGACCGTTTTCACGGCAGTAGTTTCGATAGTTCAGAGCGGTTTCATAGCGATGGTGACCGTCTGCAATATAGAGCTTTCTGTCGGCAAAATCTGCACAAAGCTTTGCGATTACATTTTCATCCGTAACAATCCAAAGTCTGTGAGTAACACCCTCGCCGTCGGTAAATTCAAGCTTTGGTGTGTCCTTTGACTCATTGTCAATTGTTGCAAGAGTTGTATGCTCGCTGTCCATATAAAGGGCATAAATTTGACTGAAATTGCAGTTTGTTGCCTTCATAAGATTAAGTCTGTCCTCTTTAGCCTTTGAAAGAGTGAACTCGTGCGGAAGAATGATTCCCTTTTCAAACTCTTCAAGATGAACACGGGCGATGATACCCTTGATGCTCTTGCGTTCGCCGTAAGCCGTAAATTCTTCCTCATAAACATAGATTGCAGGCTTGTCCTCGCTCACAAGAACACCCCTGTTCCGCCACATATCAAGGATTTCTCTTGCTGTCTGATACGGGTTTTCGCCCTCTTTCGGAAGCTCAAGCCGAATGATATTGTACTCGTTTTCACTGATATAACCGAGTCTTTGTTCCTCGCTTATGATGTCATAAGGCGGACAGCAAAGCTGAGAAATTTTACCTGCTTTTTCCGTGTTGTAACGCATTCCTCTGAACGCTTTTATTTCTGCCATATTAAAAACCTCCAAATTGTTTTTCGGTCAAGTGTATCTTCACCGTCCGTATAAGGCAATTATAACACAAGCAGTTGATTTGAACAAGTGAAAAGTAAGTTTATTTAAATTTACTGTGCAAAACCACAATGAATATTACGGCATAAAAATCATTGACAATCAAAGGAAAGTTTGATATAATATTTTTTGCGTAAGCTGATTACGATATTTGACATTGCATAAACATCTTGTCAAATGAAAACAGAATACGCGCCAATAGCTCAGTTGGTTAGAGCTACCGGCTCATAACCGGTCGGTCCGGGGTTCGAGTCCCTGTTGGCGCACCAAAAAAGAAAGTACTCAAACGGGTACTTTCTTTTTATTTTACATGAATTCTGTGCCTTTACTTGCGTGTGTCCGATTAACTCCGCTATATTTTCTGTTTTTCAATTTTTAACTTAATTTGAATCAATGTCCGTTCTCCGTAATTCTGATTGCAACGGCGGTGACATCGTCCTCACGGTCGGCTTTACGGTGCTTTACCGCCTCGTCAACAACAGCCTTTGCAAGATCCTGGGTACTGCCCTCATTCCATGTGCGAATAAGCTTTTCGAGCCATTTGTCATCGCCCGTAATTACACCGTCTGATACCATAACAATCATATCCCCCGTTGTCAGATTTACCGTGTCGGTTGAAAATTTTATACCGTTTAGAATTCCTGCAGGGAGCGACGGCATTTCACGAACCGTTACCCTGCCGTTTTTCTTTACAAATGTTACGGGTGCGCCTGCCTTTTTAAAAGTGGTTTTGCCGGTGTAGAGGTCAATACTTGTGACATCAACCGTTGAAAGCGATTCATCCTCACTTTTCACCATAAGGGCAGAGTTCACAATCTGCAAACAGCTGTCGGCTGAAAGTCCTGCCCTTAGCAGTCTTGTCATAACAGACGCCGCCATATTGCCGTCAACAGCGGCTCTGCCACCCGTACCCATACCGTCACACACGAGCGCATATGTTTTGCCGAAACCGTCATTGAAATAATTTATGCAGTCACCGCAGAGCTTACCGTTGTCGGCGGTGTGCTGGTCGCTTCCGATTTCAACATCAAACACGGGCATTTCGCACATTGCAATACGGATTCTGTTGCCCTCACGGCTGATTGTCGGAAGGTCAAATCTTCTTCCGCAACAGCGTGAAATCTCACGCATAACCTCACCCTTGGAAAGCTTTTCGGACTTATTCGAGAGCGTAAGCTCCACGCTCATTCTTCCGCCGTTTGACACAAGGCAGATGCACTCCTCAACAATTGCACCGAGGCTTGTGAGGGCGCTGATTATCCGTTGTGCAGATTCGTTATCGCACCGCATTGTGTTGCGAAATTCATCAGCCAAATCGTGGAGAATATCGCCGATTCCCGAAAACTGCCCTGCAACAACACTCCGCACATCGGTAATCCTTTGTTGTGCCTCAAGCGCCGACTTATATTCACGGTAGTTTGCGTTCATTGAACGGGCAATTTCGCCTTTTTTACAGCAGTTTTTTACGAAAGATTTTTCAACATCTCTTTCGCCTATTGTGCCGTTCGATTCAAGATACTCTTCAAGCCTTGCAAAATCGTCACAGGTGACACCGCCCTTGTGTTCATAGCAGTACATTTTCAGTCCGCAGGTTTCGCATACTTCATTTCTTGTACCCTCACAAACAGCGTCAAATGTGGGCGAATAGAGCTTTTTCATCTTTTCAGAAACTTTTGAGACATCGTTTTTCACATTGCCGACTGCCTTTGAGGCAAAGTCGAGTCGCATAACAATATTTTTTCGCAGAGCCTCTCCGAGCGATGTGTTTTTGTCGCTTGAAAACACGGGCGAAATCACATTGCCGACCTCTTTCGGAAGAACCATAAACACCGCACTTGCGGCAAGGCTTTCAACAAGCACACCCGACGGTGTTCCGAACTGCGAACCGAACGCAAGGCACATCACACCGTTGGAGATTACAAAGGCAATCGCACAGCCCAATTTTCCGAGCTGAGAAAAAAGCCCCGCCATAAGTCCTCCGAATGCAAAACCTCCGCAGATGTAGCCGTTCTCCCTTGACGCAATGCTGAAAATCGCCCCTGTTGAAATTCCGCTGATTGCACCGCCCGTAACCGAGCCGTAGCGTGAACAGAGCAAAATGACGAGCATTGCAATAATTCTTCCGAACGAGATATTCTGCCACGCAATACTGCCGAAAGCCAGAATCAGGATACACCCCGACATAACCACGCTTGCGGTTTCCTGTTGCGAAAAAACTTCAAAACTTCTGTTGTCGCCTGCAAGGTGCAGTGCCGTGCTGATAAAATATGCCGCCGCACCTGCAATTACCGCCTCGGTTACGCAATCGGCAAAGGTTGTCAGAGTGCTTGTGCTTACGAAAAGCAACGAAACACCCGTTGCAAAAATCGGAACAAATGCCACAAGCGGAGCAAAAACCTTGCTTTTGGTAACCTTGTCAAGATCACCAAGCAGCCACCGCAGACCGCCTATTGCCGCCACAACGGCAAGGTAACGAAAGCTGTCCGAGGGTTTGAGCAGGACATAGCCGAATGCCGTACCTAAGAGTGATGACAAAAGATACTTTCTCGGAACTGCCGCCGCAAATGATGCCCCGAACGGTGCAAGGCTTCCGAGAACCGCTCCCCGTGATACCAAAATTCCGCAGAGCAGACAACCTGCGTTTGTGAGCATTTTTCGCATAAAATCGCCCTGAACAGCGTCCTGTCTGCGAGCCAAAGTAGTTTTTGCTTCCATAAAAATCAACATCCCTTTAATGATTTACTTCTTTTTGTATTTTTATTATAGGATATTATGGATAACAGTTTTGTCTTTTTGTGAATGAGAATTTTTATATTCTTTTGTAGAAACAAAGATTTGAAAAAACTTAATAAAGTAATTACGCAAAAGATTGTTCAACATTAAAAAAAGCCGTTGTTAAAATTCTGATTTTGCATTATAATGGAGTAAACCAAAGTGAAAGGACAAACAAAATGATTATAATGTCAGTTGACCTCGGAAAAGCACGCACAGGCATTGCCGTATGCGACAAAACCGAGTTTTTAGCGTCGCCATATACGGTTATCTTTGAAAAGTCACCGAAACAGTTGCTTGAAAAGGTGTCAAATACAGCCAAAGAAACAAAAGCCGAGCTTATTGTTGTTGGACTTCCGAAAAATATGGACGGCAGTGAGGGCGAAAGCGCACAGAATGCCAGAGCGTTTGCCGAAAATCTGAGCAATGAAACAGGCATTGAATGCGTTATGCAGGATGAGCGCGGAACAACAATTACGGCTCACAATTTTCTCAACACCACAAATACAAGAGGAAAAAAGCGTAAAAATGTCGTTGACGAGGTTGCCGCCACAATAATTCTTCAGGATTATCTTGACAAAAGAAAATCGGGCTTAAACAGATAAAATCATAAAAGATTTACCCTTCCGATGATTTTGGAGGGTTATTTAATGTACATTTTGAGAATTTTATAATCTAAAATTCAAGCACGCCGCAGTTTTTCTCACTTGAAACTGCGGCGTGCTTTTAAGTTAAACGCTTTAGTACTTTTAAGTACTATAAAATCATTATATCACCCATTTATGATAAAGTCAATAGTACCGATAGATACTATGCAAGGTGATAATATGTATTTTAAAAGACTGCGTGATTTACGAGAAGATCATGATATGAAACAAATTGAAGTTGCCGAATATTTAGGAATTCAGCAGACGGTCTATTCACGCTACGAAAGAGGATTTCAGTCAATTCCTGTTGAGCATTTAATTAAACTGGCTGATTTGTACAAAGTTTCCACAGATTACATTCTCGGCAGAAAATAGTTACAAATTAAAAATTAAAGTCGGGCAACGGCGAGCCGCCGTTCCCAATTCGTGCAGACAGCTTTAATTAAATGTAAAATTGAAAATTGAAAATGAAAAATGGAAAATTGCGGTCGGGCAGACAGTTTGAAAACGAAAAAATACACGGTATGTACCATTTGGCACATACCGTGGCTTTTTTATACATTATATGTTTTCAGTTAAATCAGAAGTCCATAATTTCATCGTCTTCAAGAGCAACGATAACATCATCTGTTTCGTCATTCTCAACGATTTCTGCCTCAGAATTACTCTCAAGCTGAACATCTGCATATCTCTGCATACCTGTACCTGCAGGGATAATCTTACCGAGGATAACATTCTCTTTAAGACCGACAAGCGGATCAACCTTACCCTTGATAGCGGCATCTGTAAGAACTCTTGTTGTTTCCTGGAATGATGCGGCTGAAAGGAAGCTGTCTGTTGCAAGAGCGGCCTTTGTGATACCGAGGAGGAGCTGAGTGAATGTTGCCTCACGAAGACCTTCTTCGCCGTTGGCAATACGCTTTTTAATCTGCTCATTCTCGTAAAGAACTTCGTTCTTATCGTAGGTCTGACCTGACATAAAGCCTGTGTCGCCTGCGTCCTCAACCTTAACCTTACGCATCATCTGACGAACGATAACCTCAATGTGCTTATCGTTGATTTCAACACCCTGTAAACGGTAGGTACTCTGTACTTCCGAAATAAGGTAGTTCATGACTGCCTCAGGTCCGAGAATATCGAGTATATCGTGAGGATTAACAGCACCGTCGGTAATCTTGTCACCCTTTTTGATGTGGTCGCCGTCAAATACCTTTACACGGAAGCCGAAAGGAATGAGGTAAGCTCTTTCTTCGCCTGTTTCCTTGTTAAAGATAACAGCGTGCTTTGCGTTCTTGATTTCTTCAAAACGAACATCACCGTCAATTTCACTGATGATTGCAAGGCTCTTTGGTTTACGAGCCTCGAAAAGCTCTTCAACTCTCGGAAGACCCTGTGTGATATCTTCGGCAGATGCAACACCGCCGGTATGGAATGTTCTCATTGTAAGCTGTGTACCGGGCTCACCGATTGACTGAGCGGCAATAATACCGACAGCCTCACCGACAGTAACAGGCTGACGGTTGGCAAGGTTGGAACCGTAGCACTTACGGCAAGCGCCGTGTTTTGCACGACATTCAAGTACCGAACGAATCTTGATGTGGTCAACACCCGAATTAACGATGATGTCAGCCTCTTTGTCGCCCATCATAACATCCTTTGAAACAAGAACATTACCGTTAGAATCGCAGAAGTCATCAAGGAGATATCTTCCGATAAGACGCTCGTGGAGTCCTTCGATAACATTTGATTCGCCTGCTTTGATGTCAAAGATTTCAAGACCTTCTGTAGTACCGCAGTCCTCTTCACGGATAATAACTTCCTGTGATACATCAACAAGACGGCGGGTAAGGTAACCTGAGTCGGCTGTACGAAGAGCTGTATCGGCAAGACCTTTACGAGCACCACGAGATGAAATAAAGTACTCCAAGATGTTAAGGCCTTCACGGTAGTTAGCTCTGATAGGAATTTCGATTGTTTTACCTGATGTATTGGCGATAAGACCACGCATACCTGCAAGCTGTCTGATCTGGCTCATACTACCACGAGCACCTGAATCAGCCATCATGAAGATTGGGTTGTAGCGGTCAAGGTTTTTCTGGAGGGCGTCGGTTACATCGTTAGTAGCCTTTTCCCAGATACGAAGAACTTCTTCGTAACGCTCCTCGTTTGAACGAAGACCCATCATAAACTCATCACGAATAACATCAACTTCCTTCTCTGCCTCGGCAATAATCGCCTTCTTCTGAGGAGGAATAACTGCGTCACAAACGGCAACGGTAATAGCACCCTTTGTAGAATACTTATAGCCCTGTGCCTTAATGTGGTCAAGAACAACGCTTGTTGTTACGGGACCGTGAATTTTGATACATTTATCAATAATCTTCTTAAGACCCGATTTACCAACGAGGAAGTCAACCTCAAACTTGAATCTGTTTTCGGGGATACTTCTGTCGATAAAGCCAAGATCCTGAGGAATAGGATTGTTAAAGATAATCTTACCGATTGTTGTGTCTACAATACCGGATTCGATTTTTCCGTCAATTTCAAGCTCACGGCGAACCTTGATTTTTGAGTGAAGCTCAATGACGCCTGTCTGATAAGCCATCATAACTTCATCAACATCACGGAATACCTTTCCTTCGCCTCTCTCACCGTCCTTATCAAGTGTAAGGTAGTAAGAACCGAGGATCATATCCTGTGTAGGAACTGTAACAGGCTGACCGTCAGAAGGCTTGAGAAGGTTGCCTGCTGCGAGCATAAGGAATCTTGCTTCTGCCTGTGCCTCTGCCGAAAGAGGTACATGGACAGCCATCTGGTCACCGTCAAAGTCAGCATTGTATGCTGTACAAGCGAGCGGATGAAGTTTAAGAGCACGACCTTCAACAAGAACAGGCTCAAATGCCTGAATACCAAGACGGTGAAGTGTTGGAGCACGGTTGAGGAGAACAGGGTGTCCCTTGATTACAACTTCAAGTGCGTCCCAAACATTGTCCTTTGCACGCTCAACAGCTTTTCTTGCTGATTTGATATTCTGCTCTGCTTTAGTTTCAACAAGGCGTTTCATAACGAACGGCTTGAAGAGTTCAAGTGCCATTTCCTTTGGAAGACCGCACTGATACATTTTGAGTTCAGGTCCTACAACGATAACCGAACGGCCTGAGTAGTCAACACGCTTACCGAGAAGGTTCTGACGGAAACGGCCCTGCTTACCTTTAAGCATATCCGAAAGTGACTTGAGGGCACGGTTGTTAGGGCCTGTAACCGGTCTGCCTCGTCTGCCGTTGTCGATGAGTGCGTCAACGGATTCCTGAAGCATTCTCTTCTCGTTGCGGATGATGATTTCAGGTGCGTTAAGCTCAAGGAGCTTTTTAAGTCTGTTGTTACGGTTGATAACTCGGCGATAGAGGTCGTTAAGGTCACTTGTTGCAAAACGACCGCCGTCAAGCTGAACCATAGGACGGATATCCGGCGGAATTACCGGAACAACATCGAGAATCATCCACTCGGGACGGTTACCCGACATTCTGAAGCTTTCAACAACATCAAGTCTTTTAAGGAGTCTTACTCTCTTCTGTCCCGATGCAGTTTCGAGCTCTTCTTTAAGTGAAGCGGAAAGAGCATCAAGGTCAATCTCGGCAAGGAGCTTTTTGATTGCCTCGGCACCCATACCTGCTTCAAAGTCGTCTTCATACTTCTCACGCATATCATTGTACTCACCCTCGGTAAGACACTGATACTTTGCAAGGTCACGGCAGTCGCCGGGATCTGTTACGATGTACTGTGAGAAATAGAGTACATTCTCCAAAAGCTTGGGAGAAATATCAAGCATAAGGGCAATTCTTGAAGGAATTCCCTTGAAATACCAAATGTGCGACACGGGAGCGGCAAGCTCAATGTGTCCCATACGCTCTCTTCTGACCTTTGAACGGGTTACTTCAACACCGCAACGGTCACAGATTTTACCCTTAAAACGGATTCTCTTGTATTTACCGCAGTGACATTCCCAGTCCTTTGTCGGTCCGAAAATGCGTTCGCAGAACAAGCCGTCTCTTTCAGGCTTGAGAGTACGATAGTTAATTGTCTCGGGCTTTTTAACTTCGCCGTAAGACCATTCTCTCATCTGCTCAGGAGAAGCAAGTCCGATTTTAATTGAGTCAAAAACATTATTATCTATCATTGCATTTCCTCCTTACATATCGTCACTGCCAAAGTCATCGCTGAAATCATCCGATGTGTAGCTGTCCTCTTCAACATCGGCAAGTGAATCGTCAAACATATTGCCTTCTTCGCCGCCCTCGTCAAGAGTGTAGCCGTCCATTGATGTCATTACATGGTCTTCTTCAAATTCCGGATTTGTTGCATCAACAATATCCTCGTCCTCATCAAACTTCTGCTTAATGTCAATTTCCTCACCGTCAGAGTTAAGAACACGAACATCAAGTGAAAGTGACTGGAGTTCCTTAATAAGAACTCTGAATGACTCAGGAATACCCGGAGCAGGAATATTCTGACCTTTAACGATAGCCTCGTAGGTCTTAACACGGCCGACAACATCGTCCGACTTAACTGTAAGAATTTCCTGAAGTGTATAAGCAGCGCCGTAAGCCTCAAGTGCCCAAACTTCCATCTCACCGAAACGCTGACCGCCGAACTGGGCTTTACCGCCGAGTGGCTGCTGTGTAACGAGAGAGTAAGGACCTGTGCTTCTTGCGTGGATTTTTTCATCAACGAGGTGATGGAGCTTGAGGTAGTACATATAACCTACTGTTACAGGGTTATCGAAACGCTCGCCTGTACGGCCGTCAATAAGCCATGTCTTACCGTCCTCGCTGTAACCTGCGTCTTTAAGACACTGGAAAATGTCCTGCTCATGAGCACCGTCAAATACAGGTGTCATAATCTTCCAGCCAAGTGCCTTTGCGGCATAGCCGAGGTGAACCTCAAGAACCTGACCGATGTTCATACGAGAAGGTACGCCCAACGGGTTAAGTACAATGTCAAGCGGAGTACCGTCAGGAAGGAACGGCATATCTTCCATTGGGAGAATTCTTGAAATAACACCCTTGTTACCGTGACGACCTGCCATCTTATCGCCTACGCTGATTTTTCTCTTGAGTGCAAGGTAAACTCTTACAACCTTGTTTACACCGGGCTGGAGTTCGTTTCTGCTGTCTGCACGGGTAAACACCTTAACATCAACAACAGTACCGCATTCACCGTGAGGCACACGGAGAGATGTATCTCTGACTTCTCTTGCCTTTTCACCGAAGATTGCACGAAGGAGTCTTTCCTCGGCTGTAAGCTCTGTTTCACCCTTTGGAGTTACCTTACCGACAAGGATATCGCCTGCTTTAACCTCAGAACCGATCTGAATGATACCGTCCTCGTCAAGATACTTGAGAACATCTTCACCTACATTCGGGATATCTCTTGTAATCTCTTCGGGTCCGAGCTTTGTATCTCTTGCCTCTGTGTCATATTCTTCAATGTGAATTGATGTATAAACATCATCACGAACGATTTTTTCGTTGATAAGAACAGCATCCTCGTAGTTGTAACCTTCCCATGTCATAAAGCCGATGAGAGCGTTCTTACCGAGAGCAACTTCACCGTTTTCGGTAGCCGGACCGTCTGCGAGAACTTCACCCTTCTTAACTCTCTGTCCTCTTGACACGATAGGACGCTGGTTGATACATGTACCCTGGTTAGAGCGGAGGAACTTGATAACCTCAAAGTCCTGAACTCTGCCCGAGTCATACTGTACACGAATGTTACGGGCGTCAACGCTCATAACGATACCGTCTTCCTCAGCGAGGATACAAACGCCTGAGTCTGTACCTGCCTTGTACTCCATACCTGTACCAACGATAGGAGCTTCACTGCGGAGAAGCGGAACTGCCTGACGCTGCATGTTCGCACCCATGAGAGCACGGTTTGCGTCATCGTTTTCAAGGAACGGAATCATAGCCGTAGCAACAGATACAACCATCTTAGGAGATACATCCATGAAGTCGAATCTTTCGGGAGAATACTCTACGAATTCGTCACGGTAACGACCTACGACTCTTGAATGAACAAATCTGCCGTTTTCATCAAGCGGTTCGTTAGCCTGTGCAACAGCGTAGTTATCCTCAACATCGGCTGTCATATAAACAACCTCGTCGGTTACAACGCCTGTTTCCTTGTCAATTTTACGATAAGGAGCTTCGATAAAGCCGTACTTGTTGATACGGGCAAATGAAGCAAGATATGAGATAAGACCGATGTTAGGACCTTCAGGAGTTTCAATAGGACACATTCGGCCATAGTGTGTGTAGTGTACGTCACGAACCTCAAATCCTGCACGATCTCTTGAAAGACCGCCCGGACCGAGGGCTGAAAGACGACGCTTGTGGGTAAGCTCTGCAAGTGGGTTACCCTGATCCATGAACTGTGAAAGCGGTGAAGAACCGAAGAATTCTTTGATTGCCGCTGTTACAGGACGGATATTGATGAGTGAGTTAGGCGAAAGTGACTCCATATCCTGTGACTGGGTTGTCATTCTTTCTCTTACTACTCTTTCAAGACGGGAGAAACCGATTCTGAACTGGTTCTGAAGAAGTTCGCCTACGCAGCGGATTCTTCTGTTGCCGAGGTGGTCGATATCATCTGTATTACCGACACCGTGAGCAACACAGTTGAGGTAGTTGATTGTTGCAAAGATATCGTCAACCGTGATGTGGTTAGGAACAAGCTCATCCGCACGGCTTCTGAGCATTTCCTTGAGGTCATCCTCATTCTCACAGGAATCAAGAATTTCGCAAAGAACATCAAAACGAACATGTTCTTTGATGTCGCACTCTGCTTCTGCGTCAAAATCAACATAGCAGGAGATGTCAACCATACCGTTTGAAATAACCTTAACGATTGTTTCATCGGCAGCCTTTACATAGGCAATCTTAACACCTGCGTTTTCGATTTCAAAAGCCTTTTCCTTTGTGATTTTTTCATCACGAAGAGCCATAACCTCGCCTGTGCGTGGGTTGGCAATAGGCTCTGCAAGAACCTGTCCTTCAAGACGGTTTGCAATACCGAGCTTTTTGTTGTATTTATATCTGCCTACTCTTGACATATCATAACGACCGGGGTCAAAGAACAGGTTGTTTATGTGTGTCTGCGCACTGTCAACTGTCGGAGGCTCAGACGGGCGGAGCTTTTTGTAAACCTCGATAAGACCTTCTTCAACATTTGAAGCGGCATCCTTTTCGATAGTAGCTCTCATTCTTTCATCGTCACCGAAATAGTCGAGAATTTCGGCATCCGAGCCAAGACCGAGTGCTCTGATAAATGATGTAACGGGAAGCTTACGGTTCTTATCAATACGAACATAAAAAACATCGTTTACATCGGTTTCATACTCAAGCCATGCACCACGATTCGGGATAACTGTTGTTGAATACAGTTCCTTACCGGTTTTATCGTGATCCATTTTATAGTAAACGCCCGGGCTTCTTACAAGCTGTGAAACGATAACACGCTCAGCACCGTTGATAACGAATGTGCCGCTTGCGGTCATCAGCGGGAAATCGCCCATAAATACATTGCTCTCTTTGATTTCACCCGTTGACTTGTTCAAAAGTCTTGCGGTTACTCTGAGAGCGGCTGAATATGTTGCATCACGAACCTTACACTCAATTACGCTGTAGTTCGGGTGATCAACATCAAGTGTGTAGTCGATAAAATCGAGAACAAGGTTGTCCTGATAATCGGTAATGCCCGAAACATCTTTAAATACTTCTTTAAGACCTTCGTCAAGCAGCCATTTGTATGACGCTTTCTGAATGTCGATAAGATTAGGCATATCAATTACTTCATCGATTTTACCAAAACTCATTCTTTCGGTGTTGCCAAGCTTTACGGGTTTGACATTAACCATAGGCGTATCACTCCTTAAAAAATCTATGAAACGGGGCAAGCGGTACTGAAAATCTGCTCATAAAAAGCTCTTGACACAAAAGGATTTTTGTGATAATATCCCCTTGTCGGATAAAGTTTTTTGCTGATTTTCCCGACCTCTTCGGTACATATCCCCATTATGGTACATTTTATTATTCTATATTGAAATAATCAATAAGTCAAGAGAATTTTCGGATTTTTTTCGGATTTTACTGACTTTTTTATATTTTTACAGGTTTTATTTCCCGAAAAGAACAATAATTCTTTTCGGGCTATTTTTTACATCCAAATGCAACACCCGACACGGTGTATGGTTTTACAAGTAGGGGCGTTCATCGGACGCCCGCAAGTAACAGAACATACATTATGATAAATACAAAGTGTATAGATGTCGCAAAGTCATTGTTCAACTGTAGCGGCGATCAGTGATCGCCAATTGATTTGTGTGCAAACACAAATCAAGCAAAACCAATTTTTTGGTAAATAGCAAATATAAATTTCATATAACAAACGATTTGTATTAAGTCGAACCAATTTTACAATCGTTTCGATTGGCGAACACTGTTCGCCTCTACAGTATAACAATTGCTTTGTGGGATTTATCAAATTCGTTTTAACATATATTTTCTACCATTACCTGCGGGCGTCCAATGAACGCCCCTACAGTTAAACAACAACTTTCATATAAAAATATCGGGTGACAAGGACTTGCAATTTTGCAAAACTGTCACCCGATTTTTATTAAATCAGTCGTATTCTGATTTGAATTGTTTTTCCAGATAATCTTTTATTAGGCTTATGCCTGATGGCATATCAAGGTTGAATAGTACAAATACAAACAACGCAAATATACAACCGCCTAAACCAAGCCAAAATGATTCAACCATATCTGCGGCACAAAAAATAAAGATTACAAGCGACAAAAGCAAAAAGGTAATTTCCGGTAGGGCGATACCTATAATTCTATTTCCTTTTTTCGTTTTGAATACTCTTCCGTAAAAATATGGACGCACCGTCGATTGATGACCGTCTCTACTTTCAGTACCAAAATTGTAAAACAGACAAAGCAAATTTTTTCGATGCGACACCCAGTTTATGCCAAGGTCATAGTCCACATACTTTCGCATATATTTTACATTTCTTTTTGAACTGAGTATTCTTTCAATTTCAGCTGTGCTGTAATCTGATTTAATATTTATAAACATAGCTTTGTACTCTTATTTCCCCATATCATCATATCTGTCCAGAAACGAAACTTTATTATCGCCCTGTTTATATGAAATAATCGTATCGAGATTGACATTTTCAACACTGTGGAAAATGTTGCTTTCAATCTGGGGATTGATTTTCTTCAGATTTGCTATAAGCTGTTTTATTTCCTGTCGTTTTGAGCCTGTGTTGCTGTTCGGGGAACAGGTTGTGCAGGTGTCCGTAAAACGGCACGCACATTGAATGAAATTCAGCTTGTTGTAATCTCGCCAATGCTTGATTTCAGCCTCACGAACGAGGTAGAGAGGGCGGATAAGTTCCATTCCCTCATAGTTTGTGCTGTGGAGCTTCGGCATCATCGTCTGAACCTGACCGCCGTAGAGCATACCCATAAGAATAGTTTCTATAACATCGTCATAGTGATGACCGAGTGCGATTTTGTTACAGCCGAGCTGCTTTGCCTTTTTGTAGAGATAACCTCTTCTCATTCTTGCACAAAGGTAGCAGGGATATTTGTCAACATTGTAAACAGAATTAAAAATATCTGTTTCAAAAACAGTTATCGGAATGTTCAGCCTACGGGCATTGCTCTCGATTACATCACGATTTTCAACGCTGTAGCCCGGGTCCATTACAAGAAAAACAAGCTCAAACGGAAATTTATTGTGCCTTTTCAACTCCTGAAAAAGCTTTGCCATCAGCATTGAATCCTTGCCGCCAGAAATGCAGACGGCAATTTTATCGTTCGGCTCAACAAGCTTGTACTCGATTATCGCCGCAGTAAATCTGCTCCAAATCGTCTTGCTGAACTTTTTACGGATGCTTTTTTCAACATCGGTTGCATAGTCCTCATTCTCGAATTGACTTCTCAACCAACTGTAATAACCGCCCTCAAGATTCACGGCATTGAATCCGTCATCACGCAGATTTTCTGCAAGCTCGTCACTTATCTGACCGCTTTTGCAACAGAGGACAACAAGCTTGTCTTTTGGCAAAAGTGAATTGTCCTCTTTGATTTTTGCAAGCGGAATATTCTTTGCACCGTCAATGTGACCGTATTCAAACGAAATTTCATCTCGGATATCGACAAGAGCATATTCCTCGTCAAGCTTTCTCACCTGTTCTATTGTAATCTGATTGTTTTCCGATTTAAACATTCATAACCCTTCAATCTCTGTTTTTGCTGTTTTTTATTGCAACAATTGTTATATCGTCAAATTGCTCCGCATTTTCGGTAAAGTCCGTCAAAGCGTCATAAACTCCGTCACACACACCTTTTGCAGTCTGTTCGGCATTTTGACAGGCAGACACAAGTCTTTCGTTGCCGAAAAATTCATTATCCGCATTTGTTGCCTCATTCACACCGTCGGTGTAAAGGCAGATTATATCGCCGTTTCCAAATTCAGCGCTGTTAACAACATATCTTGCATCATCAAATACACCGAGCATTATACACGGCTTACATTCTAAAAATTCAGCCTTGCCGTTGCTCACCGTAACAGGCTTGTTATGACCTGCATTTATGTACAAAAAGCTGTCGCTGTTTTTGTCAAAAATCACGGCGAATGCAGTTACAAACATTCCCTCGGGATTTGACAAACAGAGTTCCCTGTTGATTTCTTCAAATGCCCTGTCGGGTTCTGCATTTTCGGTCATTTTTTCATGGATAAGAGTTTTTGCAAAAGCCATAAACATTGCCGCCGCAACGCCCTTGCCCGACACATCACCGACTACGGCACATATTCTGCCGTCAGGCAATGCAAAGCAATCGTAAAAATCGCCGCCTACCTGTCTTGCAGACTCCATTCTTGCCGAAACATCAAAACAATCGGCAAAGACAACATTCTTTTCTCTCGCAATTATTCCGTACTGAATCCGCCTTGCAACCTCAAGCTCGGTTTCATTCTTAGCCTTTTCACTCGCAAGGGCGGAATTTTTTTCAACATAAGTTTCTACATCGTGAGCCATATCGTTGAAATAATCAGCTAAAAGCTGAATTTCATCGTCAGAGCCGAGTTTTATCGGAACAAACGCTTTCTTTGTATTTGTGCCGTCAGCCTTGTCGGAAAAGTATCCTCGAATTTTTTCAAAAATCAAAAGTATCGGATTATACATCTTTTTTCTGACAAACCGCATTACAAGTAAGAATACAATTGCCAGCACAACAAACAACGCAAGAACTCGCATTGCAGTATAGAAAATGATTTCCGTATAAATCTGCGTCAGCGAATAGTCCGCACCGATTAACGCAACAGGTTTGCCGTCCTTGCCTTGAATCGCTGAAAATGCCGTGTAAAAACTGCCGAAGCTGTCGTTCTGATATTCATAAGCCGTGACAAGGTTAGGATTTTCCCACGCCTCTTTTTCAGCGTTCCACAAGCTGTGGTCAACCTCAGCGCCTGCACTCCTCACCTTCAAAACATTCTCGTTTTCGCTGTCATCATCGGCAACAGTCATAACATATGCAACCTTATTTTCGTCAAAATTCGGAATGTAAATGTACATATATTCAAGGTGGTTCGTCTGACAAATCCACCTCAAGGTCTTAACGGCTTTCCGATATTCTTCGGAATCGGGATTATCAAGCAATGCATTTATATCGCAGCGTTCAAAAGTTTCTGTTGCAACCTTTGACGCACTTTCGGTCAGCTGTCGTGTAAACCGCCTTGTGCGCTGAATGTTTTCAATGCAATTGAGCGTACCCGAAACAATCACCGCTAAAATAAACAGCACAAGTATGTGAAAGAAAAGCCTTTTGAAAATCGACTTTTTGACTTTTATTTTGTCGATTGGTTTTTCGGATTTTTTCATTAACAGTCACCGCTTTCTTTCCGCACACTTTTCATCTTGTATTTTAACACGAATGTATGATAAATGCAAAACATAATAAATGTCATAAAGTAATTGTCAACCCGTAGCGGCGGTCAGTGACCGCCATTTGTTTTGTGTGCAAACACGAAACAATTCGTAGCGGCGAACACGGTTCGATCCTACAATCAAATAATTGCCTTCATCTAACAAAAAACAGCCGACTGCTTTGCAATCGACTGTTTAATAATCGGATTATATATCAATTACCATCTTGCGTCAAGTTCGGCCTTGGTGGCTCTTTTTTTCTTTCTTGCGACATATCTTGAATATCTTGAAAGCTTTCTGTCACGAAGGAAGAATACAAAAGCGATTGCGCCGAGGATAACTGCAACAAGCACAAACCAAAGACCTACATTTGCGGATCTCTGAACTGCGGCAACGAGAGTCGGTGTGCTTGCGGCATTTGACTTTGCAAGAGCCTTGTCGGCAGACTTTACGGACTGAACGGCAACGCTTGACGCTGTGTCCGAGTAGTTCTGATTCTTTTCGTTTGAAAGAATGAACTGCGACGCACCTGTTGAAGAAGGCATCTCAATCGGAGCGGCTGAAACCGCCGGGGAAACCTCACCGCTTACAACCTCTGTTTTGGGGTTTGCAACTGCGTTGTCGCTGAACAGTGCGTTGTATGTTTTCTCATCAACAATACCTGTTGAATCGAGTGAATTCTGATTCTGGAAATTTGCAACGGCCTGCGCTGTATATTCACCGTAGTAGCCTGTTGCATCCATTGCAAAGTAGCCGAGTTTTATAAGCTGCTGCTGAATTGCAGTTACTTCATCGTTTTCGTCACCGTTCTGATACTGAACTGCCTCTGTTACAGGCTCTGTTGTCGCCTCTGTGGGAGCAGTTGTTTCTTCTTCGGGCTTGTCCTCAGTCTTTGGTGTTGTATCGGCTTTTGGAGCTTCGGGAGCATTCTCCGAATAAAGTGTATTTCTCGAATCGCCTGCAATACCGTCAACTGTAAGACCTGCGGCTTTCTGGAATGCCTTATAAGCCTCTTCTGTTGCGTCACCGAAGTAACCGTCAACTGCACCGTCATAATAGCCGAGGTCAGCAAGTCTTTGCTGAATCTTCTTTACCTCAGCACCCGATGAACCGTTCTTGTAAACACTCGGTGTGTTGCTTGAAGATGATGAGCTGCCTGATGAACTTGAAGAGCTTGATGAACTTGATGAGCTTGAACCCGACGAACTGCTTGAAGAAGTGTTTGAAGGAGTCTTGCTCGATCTGCCCTGTGAATCAAAGTAATATGTAGTACCGTCAATTGTTCTTGAAGTATTTACAATGTACTCGCCGTTTTCGTAGTAGTAGTAGTTGCCGTTAAAGCTTTCCCAACCGTTTGTTACATATGAAACTGCGGCAAGCTTGAACCAGTATGTCCAATTGTTATAACCGCCGATTGCCTCGTAGCAAACACCGTATTCATCACCTCTTGCGTCAACCTCCATACCGTTGCCGACATAGACGCCGACATGACCGGGACGCCAAAGTCCAAGACCGTGAACATTAGGAATGCCTGCGCTTACCGAACCTGTTTCGGTAGCTGTTTCAAGCTGTGGATTACCGCATCTTTCGCCGCCGGCATATGAATAGATAAGACCTGAGCAGTCAACCGCTCCGGGGGTTGAACCGCCGTAAACATATGACCATCCGCTGTTATAGGCATTGAGTGCCCATTCTGCAAGACCTGCACCCGTGCCTTTTGCACCGGCAGAAAATGAAGAACCGAATACGCATACACTTGAAAGTGTGAGAACACTCAGAATGATTGCAGTAATCTTTTTTATTCTCTGCATCGTTAATTACCTCCATTTTTATCAGAGAGTCAAAGCTCTTACAGAAAAATAACGACCGTCTCAAAGTACAGTCCGTTTTAATCTGTACGGAAGATTTGACCGAGAAATTGTTACCAAATCTGACAGTAAATTACAAATCAGGTTACACCTTGATAACAACATTGTAACTATTATAACATCACCCTTTTAAAAAATCAACCCCAAAGCCTGTATTTTTTGCTAATTCAGAAAATTTGATGCAGTTTCACTCACAAAATCTTCATTTCAGGCACCAAATTAAAGCGAATTATTACAAAATTTGTAACCTTTTGTAATATTTACAGCGTACCGTCAACATAAATTTTGCATCAAAAAAGCAGCTCCCGCACCAAGCATTTGGAGCGGGAGCTGCTTTTATTCGGTTTCCGTAATACAATTATGAAAAAAACAGAGGAGAGAAAATTTCAAAATGAAATTTTGCTGAGTAAAATATGAATTAAAAATACATTTATACGGCATTACTGGTATTCGCAAACACTTGCCCATTTGAGAAGGAACTCTCTCTCTTCGGGTTTGCCCTTAACAGACTGTGATGCGGCTACAATCGGAAGCCAGCGGTCAACATATTGACGGGCTGTGTCGGTCTTTGTGCAGTAAAGCTTCATATACTTTTCTGCAAGCTCTTCCTGATGATTCAAACGGAACAAGAGGTAAGTTCTTGCGGCATCGGCTGAACCGTTACCCTGTGTTGCGTGTGACCAGTCAATAACATACGGTGTACCCGACTCGTCAATAATAATATTACTCGGGTTGAAATCGCCGTGACAAACCTTTGTGTGGTTCGGCATACCGTTAAGACGGGTTTCAAGCTCATATCTTGTTGTTGCGTCAAGGTCGGTTTCGCTGATTTTGCGTTTCATCTTATCCTTGAGTTTGTTAAGCAACGGTGCTTTTTGGCTGAGGATTTTAACCTGAATGTCAACAAAGAGATTGAGGTATTCGTCCTCTTTTTCGGGATGCTCTGCCATAAGCTCCGCAAGAGTTTTGCCCTCGATGAAGGTGGAGATAATCGCCCATTTTCCGTCAATCTTTGTAACCTCTTCAATTTTCGGAATATTGAGTCCTGTTTCCTCAACTCTCGCCTGATTAAGAGCCTCGTTAAGAATATCTGATTTCGGATAACACTCGTCAAAAACTTTGGCTGCAAGCGCACCGTCTTTATAAACTACCTTGTTCTCTCTTTTTGCAAGAACTGTATCTAATTTCATAATAAAGCCCCTTTCGCTTTAAAATATTAAAAATTCATCAAGCAATCTTTCATTGCTTCGGTTATATTATACAACAATTTCAGGGGTTAGTATAGTGTAAAAATAACAAAATAATTTTAATTTTCTTTGTGCATTTAGCAAATACAAATAAATTGTTTTTTACCTTTCAAACAAAAAGAGCAAGATATTTTATGCGAAGTGCATAAAAATTTGTTAAATTTTTAACTAAATATTTGTGAAATTTTTAACATTCTTTTGTGCATTGTGCATAATAGTTTGTAATATTAAAAGCATATTACGCCCAAGAGGAAGTTTATTTAAATTGAAAGTTGAAAATGGAAAATGGAAAATTGCGGTCGGGCAGACAGTCTGTAATGTAAAAAAACATATTATGCCCGAGCGTAACATTGTAATTGTTCGCACAATCCTGTAGGGGCGTTCATTGGACGCCCGCAAGTAATGGCAGATATCATTTATTGAAAACAAATTTTATAAATGTCACAAAATCATAGATGTTTTGTAAGGGAGAACCGTGTTCTCCCTTTCGTGTGCAACGCACACGATTGCAAGCAATGCGTGCAAATTTGAACACACAGTTTTAATCACATCAAAAAATATATGTATAAACATAAATATTCATCAAGTCGGGCGCCCAATGAGCGCCCCTACTGGTACATTTATATAATTTGTTTTAACATATAATTTGTATATGTTCGTTTTGGTTTTGCAACCAAAACGATTGGCGAACACGGTTCGCCGCTACAGTATTACAAACACATTGCAACAAACATTATCCATATACAACAAAACACCCTGCCACGGGGGCAGGGTGTTTTATAATTATGCATTACGAGATAGATTAAACAGTCTCGCTGTTGTTGCCATAGTAAGCATTGAGGTACATCTGCTTGATTTCCTTGAAGAGCGGATATCTTGGGTTTGCACCTGTGCACTGGTCATCAAATGCCTGCTCTGTCATAGCGTCAAGACGGTTGAGGAAGTCCTCTTCGTCCGGAACATAATCCTTGATAGAGTTCTTGATGCCAACTCTTGCCTTGAGGTCGTTAACAGCCTTGATAAGGTTTTCAACGCTCTCTGTATCATTCTTGCCGCCGAGGCCGAGGTAACGAGCTACTTCAGCATAACGAGCGAGTGTGTGCGGGTGATCATACTGTGGGAATGTACCCATCTTAGCAGGAACTTCTGCTGAGTTGAATCTGATTACCTGCTCAAGCATAAGTGCGTTAGCAATACCGTGCGGTACATGATGGAAAGCACCGAGCTTATGAGCCATTGAATGACAAACACCGAGGAATGCGTTAGCGAATGCCATACCTGCCATTGTAGCAGCGTGAGCAACCTTCTCACGAGCAACAGGCTCGTTCATACCGTTGTCATAGCAAGCAGGGAGATACTCGAAGATAAGCTTGAGTGAACGGAGTGCAAGACCGTCTGTGAAATCTGTAGCCATCATTGAAGCATAAGCCTCAAGTGCGTGAGAAACAGCGTCGATACCTGATGCAGCTGTAAGTCCCTTAGGACCGCTCATCATGTTGTTAGCATCAACGATTGCCATTTTAGGCATAAGCTGATAGTCAGCAAGCGGATACTTAACGCCTGTATTCTGGTCTGTGATAACTGCGAAAGGAGTAACCTCAGAACCTGTACCTGATGATGTTGGGATAGCAATGAAGTATGCCTTCTCACCCATCTTCGGGAATGTGTAAACTCTCTTACGGATATCGCAGAAACGCATAGCCATATCCTGGAAGTCAACTTCCGGATGCTCATAGAGAACCCACATAATCTTGCCGGCATCCATTGCTGAACCGCCGCCGAGTGCGATAATGCAGTCAGGCTCAAACTTACGCATAGCCTCTGCACCCTTCTGAGCTGAAATAAGTGATGGGTCAGGCTCAACATCTGCGAATGTTGTATATGTGATGCCCATTTCATCGAGCTTGTCTGTGATTGGCTTTGTGTAGCCATTCTTATAAAGGAATGAGTCAGTAACGATGAATGCTCTCTTCTTACCCATTACATCCTTGAGTTCCTGAAGAGCTACAGGCATACAGCCCCTCTTGATATAAACCTTTTCAGGTGCTCTGAACCAAAGCATATTTTCTCTCCTCTCGGCAACTGTCTTAATATTGATAAGGTGCTTGCAACCAACATTCTCAGAAACAGAGTTGCCGCCCCATGAACCACAGCCGAGTGTGAGTGAAGGAGTAAGCTTGAAGTTGTAAAGGTCACCGATACCACCCTGTGAAGAAGGTGTGTTAACAAGAATACGGCAAGTTTTCATTCTTGATGCGAACTCGTCAATCTTTGCTCTTTCGTTTACAGCGTCAACATAAAGTGAAGATGTGTGACCGTAACCGCCGTCAGCAATAAGATGCTCAGCCTTTGCAATAGCATCTTCAAAATCTTCAGCCTTGTACATAGCGAGTACAGGAGAAAGCTTCTCGTGAGCAAACTCTTCGCTGATGTCAACTGATTCTACCTCACCGATAAGAACCTTTGTTTCCTCAGGAATTGTTACACCTGCAAGAGCTGCGATTGTAACAGGCTTCTGACCAACAATCTTAGCGTTAAGAGCGCCGTTGATGATGATAGTCTTTCTAACCTTCTCTGTCTCTTCCTCGTTAAGGAAGTAGCAGCCACGAGCCTTGAATTCCTTCTTAACCTTGCTGTAAATCTTCTTTTCAACGATAACAGACTGCTCTGAAGCACAGATCATACCGTTATCAAATGTCTTTGAGTGGATAATTGAGTTAACTGCGAGTAAAATGTCAGCTGTTTCATCAATGATAGCAGGTGTGTTACCGGCACCAACACCGAGTGCAGGCTTACCTGATGAATAAGCAGCCTTAACCATGCCGGGGCCGCCTGTTGCGAGGATGCAGTCAGCTTCCTGCATAAGTGTGTTTGTGAGTTCGAGTGAAGGAATATCAATCCAGCTGATGATACCCTCCGGAGCGCCTGCCTTAACAGCAGCTTCAAGAACAACCTTGGCAGCCTCAATTGTGCTCTTCTTAGCACGGGGATGCGGGCTGATGATGATACCGTTTCTTGTCTTAAGACAAACGAGTGTCTTGAAGATAGCGGTTGAAGTTGGGTTTGTTGTAGGAATAACGGCAGCGATTACACCGATTGGCTCAGCAATCTTCTTAATGCCGTAAGCCTTGTCTTCCTCAAGAACGCCGCAAGTCTTAACATTTCTGTAAGCATTGTAAATATACTCAGATGCGAAGTGGTTCTTGATAACCTTATCTTCTGCAACGCCCATGCCTGTTTCTTCAACAGCCATCTTAGCGAGCGGAATTCTCATCTGGTTAGCAGCAGTAGCGGCAGCAAGAAAAATCTTGTCAACCTGCTCCTGTGTGTAGGTAGCAAAAATTTTCTGAGCTTCTCTTACTCTTGCAAGGGCAGCTTCAAAGCTTTCTGCGTTATCTACGATAGGATACTCTTTTGTACTCATTTAATCTACCTCTTATCTTGCATAATTATATTAGATTCAGCAAAGCTGAAAATGATATCAAATTAATTTGCCTCAATTACTCGGCTTTCTCGGCAGCCTTACCGCTTGCCTTTGTTGCCTTTGTTGAAGAACTGCCTAAGTCAGCCTTAAATTTAAGGTTGTTTTTCTTGGCATAGTTCTGGGCATATGAACCGCTTGCTCCGTGGATTGTAACTTCCTTACTGCATTCAGCGAATACATTGTCGGGAATACTTGTAATACAAGCCGGAATTGTAATATCTGTAAGCTCACGCGACTGATAAAAAGCATATTCATCAATCTTTGTAAGCTTGCCGCTGTCGGGAAAAACAACATTGTTAAGTGCCGCACCCGAAAAAGCTCTCGGTCCGATTTCTTTGAGTGTACTCGGAAGCTTGATTTCTCTTAACTCAGAGCAGTTAAAGAACACGCTGTTGTTAAGGATTTCAAGACCTTCGGAAAGATTTACCTTTGTGAGGCTGTGACAGCTTGAAAAGGCATAATCTTCAATCTGCTTGATACTTGACGGAATTGTTACTTCCGTAATTTTGGAGTCATTGAACACGCTTGCACCGATTACGGTAACTTTGTAGTTCTTGTAGCTTTCGGGAATTTCAATAACCGTGTCAGAACCTGTGTACTTTGTAATCATAAGTTCTTCCTGATTGATAATGAAAAATCCGAAATCTCCGTTTGTAAGGTCAGGCTCTGTCGGCTCAACCTTGTAGCCGGGCTTACTGCTGTTTGATGTGTTGTCGTCACAACCGCATCCTGAGAGTCCGACCGCTGCTGATGCGCACATTGTGCAAGCCATCAGAAAGCAAAGAATTCTTTTCATTTTTCTGGATCCTTTCAATCGTTGTTTCAGAATTTAGCTAATTCTCGATTGATTCTATTTTATCATCTTTGTTAAATATTTGTCAATGTTTTTTTGACCATTTTTCTACTTTTATCGGGTTCAATAATAATTACAAAAAGATTACACACTTATTGTTGCACTTCTCACAAAAAAGATAAAAATCCCGTAAAATCCGCTGTTTTTTGCGGTAAAAAATGTAAGAAAAATCCTCAGAAACTGCCGTTTTCGGCATATCATTGACGAATCAATCGACCAATGTCATATTTTCACAATAGGCGTTGTAAAATCAAGACCGCTCCTTTTTGGAATTTCATACGCAAGTGCCGAAATATCGTAGGCTAAAATGTCCTTTTCAAGCAATGCCTTTGTGTTGCCACCTGTTCTGATACCGTTGCTTGCAGAGGTGACAATATTCAGTCGGCAGTCTTTGAGCAATTCCGCACCCTCGTTTGTAAAGCCTAAAACACGGACATACTCAATCGGGATTTGCGTATGAGCTTTTTCAATTCCGAGCAATGCACAGGCGAGTATTCTCCGTATGCGTGCATGAGTGTAGCGCTTTGTCTTTACAAGGTCGGCAATTTCCGATGAGGTACTGCAACGCACTGCCGCATCGGCAATTCTGTTTTCAAGCCCCTCACCCACATCGGGCAGTTTTGCAATGTCCTCTCTTGTCATAGTACGCAGGCGGTACAGTAACGGTCTGTCAAGATTTTCGGGGAATGTGATTTCATCGGGAATGTACGGAGCGTACTTCTTCGCATTTTCACCGTTACGCAACATTTCTCTTATGTGTGATGCAGACGCAAAGCCTTCGCCCGCAATTCGGCTGTCGTGTGCAACACCTGTTCTTGCAACCGAGAACGGCTCAACACCCGTACCGTTCAATGCCTTTATATATTCAACGCCAAGAATATTGTTCGGTTCACAGAGTACGGACGAAATCTCATCTCCGAAAACCGTTTTGACGGCGTTTTCAAGTTCACGGGGGTAGTATCCGCCGTTTTTCATTCCGTCACGCACAAGAGCCTGTACCCTTTCATCACAAACAGCGTTTGCGGATTTTTTGAGCAATTCGCAATCACCGCTTTCACTGCCAAAGGCAAGGTGATTTGTGCATTCAAAAGCCGACGCAATCGCAACACCTGCCTTTGCAAAGCCCTCAGCCCCCGAAAGTGAGAACACAACTGGCAGTTCAAGCACCAAATCCGCACCGTTTTCAAGGGCAGATTTTGCACGGACAAATTTGTCGCACACGGCAACCTCACCACGCTGGGTAAAGCTGCCGCTCATAATTGCTATGACCGGCTCTTTAAGCACATTTTTTGCACTTTCAAGCAAATATTTATGACCGTTGTGAAACGGATTGAATTCGCAGATGACAGCTGTTGCCATAACTATTCCTCCGAAGCCTTTATTTCGCATACATATTGTAAAAAACACTTGAAAACATACATAATTTGGAGTATCATATGTATGTATGACCTGTCAATTTTGAAAAGTCTTTTTCTGATTTACATTATAGTATAAAATATGACGACAGGCAAATATATTTCTTATATTTTAAACTGAAAACAACTACCAAAGGGGACGATTGTAATGAAAATTCTCGTAATCAACGCAGGCAGTTCCTCGCTCAAGTACCAGCTTATTGATACTGACAACGAGGCAGTTCTCGCAAAGGGTAACTGTGAAAGAATCGGTCAGAACGGTGCTTTCATTGGTTTTAAAACACCCGACGGCAAAAAAATCAACCGCAAAACACAGATGCTTAATCACACTCAGGCTTTTGAGGCTGTTAAAGATGCACTCTTAGATCCCGAATACGGTGCAATCAGCGATTTGTCCGAGGTTTCCGCCGTAGGTCACAGAGTTGTGCAGGGCGGTGCGTACTTTGACAAGTCGGTGCTTGTAAATAACTCGGTAATCAACAAAATCAGAGAGCTTGCTCCTCTTGCACCTCTTCACAACCTTGCGCACCTTCAGGGCATTGAGGCCTGCACAAGAGTTTTCGGTCCGAAAGTTCCGCAGGTTGCGGTTTTTGATACTGCTTTTCACCAGACAATGCCCGAAAAAGCATTTATGTATGCAGTACCTTACAAGTATTATGAAAAGTTCGGTGTAAGAAAGTACGGCTTTCACGGCACATCTCACCGTTATGTTTCCGAAAAAATGGCTGACCTTATGGGCAGAAAAAAGGAAGAGCTCAAGCTTATTACCTGTCACATCGGCAACGGTTCTTCAATCACAGCCGTAAAGGGCGGTAAGGTTATCGACACTACAATGGGACTTACTCCTCTCGGCGGTTTTATGATGGGTACCCGTTCAGGTTCACTTGATCCGTCTGTTATCACATTTATCGCTGAAAAAGAGCATCTCACTCCCGAGGAGATGTCAAAGATTCTCAACAAGGAATCGGGTCTTTTGGGCATTTCGGGCGTTTCGTCTGACGACCGTGATGTTTGTGCAGCCGAGGCAGACGGCAATATGAGAGCTCACCTTGCCCACGAAATGCTTTACTACCAGATTGCAAAGTACATCGGCAGTTATTATGTAGCGCTCGGCGGTTGTGACGGCATCGTATTCACGGCAGGTATCGGTGAAAACCAGCCTATGCTCCGTGAAAAGGTTTGCGACTATCTTGAATGCCTTGGCGTTAAGTTGGATAAGGAATTCAACAAGCAGGCCACATGCGGTGTTACAGGCACACTCTCAACTCCTGATTCGGCAATCAGAGTTGAACTCATTGCAACCGACGAAGAAATGGTTATTGCAAGAGATACAAGAGCCATTGTTGAGGCACTTTAATTGAAATAAATTTAAAATTTTCGGATGATTATATCGCTTGATTAATTTATATTTGATTAAAATTGAATATTTATTACATAACAAAACAGGTTGTCAATTGACAGCCTGTTTTTTGTTTATTGATTATTCCACAATTACGGCGAGCCGCCGTGCGGGCGTCCAATGAACGCCCCTACAGCACAACAGTTCATAAAATTAAGAATCCGAAACCGTTCCGTCTGTCACGGTGTTGCTTGTGTCCCTGAATAAAAGTGTAATGCACCAGATTGCGGAAAGTCCGACAAGAATGTAAACAATACGACTTATGATTCCTGTCTGTCCGCCGCAAATCCACGCAACAAGATCAAACTGAAAAATGCCGACACTTCCCCAGTTGAGTCCACCGATAATAAGAAGCGTCAATGCTATTTTATCAAGCATTCAAAGTCCTCCTTTGTATTTGCTGAAAATAGTATTGACGCAATTTTTCGTTTTATTCAATTCAAATCAGAATTTAATTAACAATGCAAGGAGCAAAATCAGCACTCCGAGGAAAATTACCGCACCGCCGATTATTCTTGTGATTTTTACGGCTTTCCGAATTTTGAATTTTGAAATCATATTTTCCGTGGGAAACGGAAGAATAATGAGCATAATTCCGAGAATTATACAGCTTGCAAGTGCGACGGTAAGACCGACCTCTCTTGCAAACGAGAGCATAAAAAGTCCGATTGGAATTCCGAACACACAAATCATATTGATTACCGCAAACAGCTTGCCGAAACGCTCGCCCTTTTCGTAAAATTTATTTGCTTTAATATGACACTCATCATCACAATACTGGTCAAAATACGATATCTGTTTTCCGCAGAATTCACATTTTTTCATGGACACACCTCGTTGTTTCATTTTAAATCGTTCACAAAATATTTTAACACACAAATCGACATATTTCAACTTGAACAAATGTACATTTTCGGGTATATGCTTTGTTGAAAAAAATTTTGCAATGTGGTATGCTGAAAAGAGGTGATTTTATGGAGAGCTTTTTCGTTGCGCTTAATGCGGTTCTGCCGATGTTCATAATGCTTTTCATCGGTTTTCTTGTGAGAAAATTAAAAATTTTGCAGGACAGCTTTCTGCCTCAGCTTAACAAAATTGTTTTCAATGTATTTTTTCCGTTTCTGATGTTCAATAACATCTACGGCTCAGATTTTTCAAGCGTTTTCAGCCCGAAGCTGCTTGCCTTTGCGGTTATTGGCGTGTTCACGATTTACTTTTTGTCAATCGGGTTTACACTCCTTGTTGAAAAGTCAAATTACAGCCGTGGTGCGATGATTCAGGCGATTTACCGCAGTAATTTTGTCCTTATGGGACTTCCGATTGCGGCGAATATTTTCGGCAAGGATAAGCTTGGCATGACAGCCGTGCTTGTTGCCGTTGTTGTTCCGATTTACAATATGCTTGCCGTCATCACGCTTGAAATTTTCAGAGGGCAAAAGATAAATGTGCTGAAAATTTTAAAAGGTATTGCCAAAAATCCTCTGATTATCGGCTCTGTGCTCGGACTTTTGTCTGTTGCGTTCAATATAAGCCTTCCGGACACAATTGACACAACGGTTTCGGATATTGCGGCGGTTGCAACTCCGCTTGCGCTGATTGTACTCGGTGCGTCTGTCACATTTGAGAGCATAAAAGGCTGTTCACGCAACCTCATAATCTGCATAATCGCAAGACTTGTTGTTGTGCCGGCACTTTGTCTGGGTACGGCGGCGCTTATAGGAATCAGAGGAGTTGACTTTGTGTCGCTTATCGGACTTTTTGCATCACCGTGTGCGGTTTCGTCATTCACAATGGCTCAGCAAATGGACAGCGACTTCAAACTTGCAGGTGCGGCGGTTGTGTTCACTTCGGTTTTAGCGTGTTTCACGATGTTTTTGTGGATTTTCTTCTTCAGACAGGTAGGTTTCTTTTGATAATCTGCACGAATTTCAGACACATGATTTATTCAATGTGTAAAGTTAAACGATATTATTACTATCAATAATAAAAAACAGCATAACAGTCTTGACTTTTATTACTATTAGTGTTAGAATACTCGCATAGGGTAACGGTTTGCAGGAAATGACTTGAAATCCTGCAAGGTTAAGCTGTTACTTTATTAAACAGCTATTTCCTTCTTTTTTTATTATTTTGTGGGCATAAGAAAACGGAGTGCGTAATGCACTCCGTTTTCTTTTATACGAATTTTCTGAATACAACAAATAATTGCAACACCGTAGAGGCATTTACAAAATTTTATATTTATACACATAGCTTTTTTATACAATAAAAGCAGTGTATAATCTGCAGGGGCGTTCATCGGACGCCCGCAAGTAACGGTACAAAATGTATGTTAAAACAAATTCAGTAAATGTCACAAACCCGTAGGGGCGGATATTATCCGCCCGCTTGATAAAATTTTATATTCATACACATATGTTTTTATATAACATAAAATGTGTATTCAATTTTGCACGCATTGCGTGCAATCGTGTGCGTTGCACACGAACGGGAGAACACGGTTCTCCCCTACATTATTTTGGTAAATGTATCTCATTTATACAGTTTATTTTCATCATAAATTTTCTGCCGTTACTTGGCGGGCGGATAATATCCGCCCCTACAAAATTGCAAAAACAATTACAATACTACGCTCGGGCATAATATGTTTTTTACATTACAGACTGTCTGCCCGACCGCAATTTTCAATTTTCCATTTTCAACTTTCAATTTAAAAAAACTTCCGCTCGGGCATAATATGCTTTTAATATTACATACTATCTTCCCGAACCGGGTGCAGCGACACGCTGCCGATCAATCTGTTTTTTGATTTTGTCAAAGGTTACACCGTATTTTTCGGCAATGTCTTTGGCATAGCTTACACCTTGAGGCGGAGCGATGAAAACCTTGAACGAACGCTGTCCGTTTTCGACACCTGTTACCAGACTTTCAACCTTGCTGTCGCCCTTTACGGTTGCGTTCACCTCGTCAAGATTGCGAGCCAAATCGTGCATATGGGTATTAAAAATCGCCCTTGTGCCGAGATATCGCATTGATTTGACAACATCACGGGCAATGTACAAGCCCTCGGCAACATTGGTTGTTGCAAGGCTTTCGTTGAGCAAAAGCAGACTGTAACGGCTTGCAGAAGAGAAAATTTCGGCAAGCCTTTTGCTTTCTTCACCGAGTCTGCCGAGGTCAACGGTATCGTTTTCATCGGCAGGAAAATGCGTAAAAATGCTGTCGCATGGGCTGAATTTCATCTGCGTTGCAGGAACATATATCCCGTTCTGAGCAAGCAGAAACGCAAGTCCGACCGCCTGAGTAATCGTGGTTTTACCGCCACGGTTCGGACCTGTCAGAATGTAAATTCGCCTGTCATCGTTAAAATCAATATCGTTTGTGACAATATCCAAATTTTCACCGTTTGCCGATTTTATGCCGAGTTTGAGGTTGTAAACATCTCTAAGACAACAGTTTCTGTCCTCTTTCGGCAAAACTTCTGCCTTGCACAGCGGAAGATTTTTCTTTTTCATCTTATCACAAAGCTCTGCAAAACGAATATAAAAAATGATTTCGGGCATAAGCGAAACGAACGAGTAGCCGTTGACATTGACATATCTGTTGAGCATTGATTTTATGTCATTTACGGTTCTGCGGAGGATATCGGTCACAACATTTTTGAGTGCGTCAGACATAGGATCTGCGCCGGTCAGCGAGCTGTTCATGGTGTGGTTTACATCCTGCTGAGCGCCCACAACAAACTGTCCCAGCCCGAACTGCGAGGTTGACGGATTGGACGGATGAAAGCTTAAAAATCCCGAAACATCGTTGCCGTGGTGCAGTTCGCTGTCACGGTTTGTAAACTTCATAAACCTTTTGAGAATACCGCTGTCGGTAAATTCTTTGTCATTGAGTGAGATTACACCCACACTCTTTGGGCGGAGCAAATCATCAAGATTCACACCGAGGGTAATGCTCTTGAGCTTTTGAGCCTTTGCAAGCGTATCTATTATATCCTTTTTTAGTTCGGGAAAACCGCTGTCATTGTAAATTGACTGAACATTTTTCTTGAGTTCAAGCAGGCCCTGCGACCTTACTTCAATTGTTTCAAGCGTGTTTTTTATTCTTGTAATGCAATCGACATAGCCGTCCATTTCACGAAGTCGGTTTACAAGCTGCCACAAGGAAGATGCCTCGGTATCCTTTTGAAAGCGCTCAATTTCACGCAAATCGTTCAGCTTTACAAGGAGTGCGGATAGATCATCACGAAGTTTCGGAAAACGGAGAAAATCCTCAAAAACATCGCAACGATATTTTATAACTTCCTCGTCATCCGTAATATTTATCAGCAGCTGCTTTATGCTGTTGCGTTCATACTGCTCTTTTGTGAGAGCGTCACATATATAATCAACCGACAAATCATTCAGCGCCTCTTTGTTGAGAGTTCTGTAGGATGCATTTGAATTTGTCGGGTGCAATAAGCTGAAATTTCCCATAATTCACCGCCGAAAAAATTTGCCGTGTAACGGCTTTAATTGAATGATAGCACAAAAAATTTTTGTTTTCAACCGAGAAATCGAAAATTTGCACTTTGGCTGATTGTGTGATATCATAGCTTTGGAGCAGATTGCTCTCAAAACCAAAATAACGGTCGGGAGGATTGACTTATGGATAAAAAGATGCTTGACAGAATTAACGAGCTTGCAAAAAAGAAAAAGGAACAGGGACTTACCGAGGCTGAGCAAAAAGAGCAGAAAGAGCTGTACAAAATTTATCTCGGTGAAATCCGCACACAGTTCAACGCAACACTTGACAATGTAAGCGTTGAAGAAAAGGACGGCACTGTAAAACCGTTCAAAGAGGCATACAAAAAGCCGTATGACAAAAACTGATTTTGTCATTCAGACAGAAGTCATGCGAAAATTTAATTACACAGTCAAACAAAAAAGCAGTTCCGATTTTGGAACTGCTTTTGTTTTATAAAGTTATTTAATTATTTGTATCTTCTTCCGCCCTTTTGGCTGTTCTTTGGAAGCTGAATTTCGGCAGTATCGTACTTACTGCGTCTTTCGGACTTTCTGCCTGAAGATGAGTAATCATCGGCATAATCATCGTTACTGCCGTAACGCTGTGGCTGTGCAGATTTGCTCTTTGGAGCGTTACTTCTGCCGCCGACTGTGACTCTCTTCTTTCTGTTGAGAACAGTTGAAATTACAAAGTACACAATGCCTGCAACACCGAGTGAGAGTAAAACGAGTGAAACATAGAACATCCAATGACCGTTGTCACCCTTGCTGTTATTGTTCTTGATGAAGTTAAAGTCATCACCGTCAGAACCCGATGTGTCGGTATTTTTAAGATTTTTTGCGATATCCGACCAGTCGTTGCTTGAAAGAGTTTTTTCGTCAATGTTATCGTCAGACTTGATGAGCGATGCTGACGGAGCAGTATTTGACGGAGCAACATAGGACTGACCGCCGCCTACATATGACGGCTCAGAGTAGTAGTAAGTCTGACTGCTGCTGTAATTATTGTCATAACCGTTGTTATTGTTGTAGTCATAGCTGCTGTCATAGTTATAGTTGTTGTCATATGACGAATCACTTGACGAATAGCCGGGCTCTACATATGATGAACTGCCCGACGAGTCCGGATACACAGGATCGGGCTGCGGCTGCGGCTCAGGCTCCGGTGATGGTTCCGGTGATGGTTCCGGTTCGGGCTCCGGCTCTACGGGATCAACAATAACGCTTGAATCTCCGCCGGGATCAACCTCCTCACCGACTGCCGATACGGAAAAGCTCACAGCAGAAATGCTCAAAAGTACCGTCAGAAAAATTGCGCAAAGCTTTGAATGTTTTTTCATAAAAGCCCCTTTCTTCAGAATAATCTGAAAATGCGTCTGTTGTATGTCCGATATCAATTACTTTGAGCTTTTATCGGATGCCGATGTTGTTGGCTCAACCGAAACGAAGAAGAGTTCGGGCTTATACTTGTCAATAACCGAAGTGTTTTCTTCATACTTGAGTTTCTCTGCAAGGCTGTCAATGTACTTTGAAAATTCGTCTGACTTCATTGACGCAAGTACACCGGCTCTGTTTGATTCGTTGCCGATATAGCTGTCAACATCCTTGCTGACATCTTTCTTATAAACGAGATAGTAGATTGCGCTGTCGCCGCTGCCGACCTTGAGAGTTTCAGCCTTGCCTGTTTTAAGCTTGCCGATAGCCTCTTTAAGCTCGTCACCGATTGAGCTCTTGTCGAGAACTTCTACTTTTGAAACAGAAGAATCTGTTCCCGAACCGCTTGACTTCTTGTATGATGCAATAACATCATCAAAAGAACCGCCCTTGTTAAGGTCATTCTTGTAGCCGTTAAGCTGATCCTCAACCTTCTTGATTTCCTTGTCGCTCATTGCAACATTCTTTGATGAACCTGCCTCATCTTTTGTTGATGTATAAAGGTTCACGGGAAGATATGAGTAGTCCGTATAGTTTTCCTTGAAATACTTTGTAAGGTCGGCGTCGGAAACTTCCTTTGAACCGCCCTTGCCGTAAACTGCTTTGAAGAGAGCCTCATACTTTGTGTTGTAGAGAGTTGTGCAGTATGCAAAGCTGTCGAGTGAAACGCCGTACTTTTCATACTGCTTCTTCATCGGCATTACATAACCCTGTGACGCATACGGGCCGACATTCCAGTATGATTCAGCCTGACTTGTTGCGGAGTCAAGAGTTGCCTGACCGATGTTTACATTTTCCTTTTTAAGCTGTTCGTCAACTACGAGGTAGCTGAGGCACATTTTCTTAGCCTGATCTTTAATCCACTCTCTTGCAACCTGCTCGTTGCCGTCATCGTCCTTGATTTTTTCATCAAGCCACTTGTCAGATGTCGAATCATAATCGTCAAGCTTTTTAGCAAATGACTCAGCCTGACTGTAAGCTGCATTGAGTGAGTAGATATAAACGCCGATGGCAAGCTCGTTGTCGCTTGTCTTATACGACCATTCTTTGTTGATTGTTGTGGGTGTACAACCTGCAATTGCAAAAACCGAAAACATCATAACAATTGCAAGTAAAAATGAACCAACCTTGATATTAGGCTTCATAGTTTTTTACCGTCCTTCTGAAAAATTAAATGCAAAGTGTCCTGCAAACACACTTTCGCAGGATAATGTACCTTACGATTATACACAAAAAAATCGTCATTGTCTACATTTTTATAAAATTTTGTTGAGAATTTCCACCGAAAAACAGCATTTTTGTACTTTCGGGAGGTTTTTTCTTAACAAATTACGGCTTCATACCGTTAAATTACTGCACACCGAAAATTTTGGTGAGGATTTCAAGCGGAGCGGAACTGTTTTTGCACTCAACCGCAACGCACGGTTTTGCTCCGGCAACAAGCTTTGCCTTTCCGCCCAAAGCAATGAGCAGGTCGGCAACCTGAGGGGATTTGAGTTCGTTTACAAAGAGCATGAGTGTTGTGCCGTTCTGTCTGATTTCGTAAATGCCCATTGAGTAAGCCTTGTTACGCACAAGGGCAATGTCGATAAGTCCGAGAACCGAGTTCGGAATCTTGCCGAATCTGTCCTGCAGCTCGTCAATAACATCGTCAGCGTCCTCGTTACTGCGGATATCGGCAATTCTGCGGTAAACATCAAGACGAAGTGTAAGACTTTCAACATAGCTTTCGGGAATATGAGCGTCAACCGAAATATCAATAAGACAGTCGAGGTCTTTTGTGACATTCTGCTCGCCCTTTTCCTCGCTTACTGCCTCATCAAGAAGCTTGAGGTACATATCGTAACCGACCGATTCCATATGCCCGTGCTGCTGTGCGCCCATAATATTGCCCGCACCTCGCAGTTCAAGGTCACGCATTGCAATGCGGAAGCCGCTGCCGAATTCTGTAAATTCCCTGATTGCGGCAAGCCTTTTCTGCTGAATCTCCGTGAGAACCTTGTTCCGTCTGAATGTAAAGTAGGCATATGCCCTTCGTGAACTTCTGCCCACACGGCCCCTGAGCTGATGCAACTGTGAAAGTCCCATACAGTCGGCATTTTCTATAATAAGGGTGTTGGCATTCGGCAAATCGACACCCGTTTCGATAATTGTCGTGCAGACAAGCACATCAATCTCCTGTTCAAGCATCTGTCGCCAAACTTCGCTGAGTTCGCCCTCTTTCATTTTGCCGTGACCGATTGCGATTTTTGCCTCGGGAACAGCCTCCTGAATTTTTGCGGCACATGAAGAAATTGTTTCAACATTGTTGTGAAGATAGAACACCTGACCGCCACGGCGGAGTTCACGGCGGATTGCCTCGTTGATAACCGCATCATCGTGTTCAAGCACATAGGTCTGAACAGGCTGACGGTTTGTCGGCGCTTCTTCGATAACGCTCATATCACGCAGACCGCTCATTGCCATATTGAGGGTTCTCGGAATTGGAGTAGCCGAAAGCGTAAGCACATCGACATTTTTGCACAGCTCCTTGAATCTCTCCTTTTGGGCAACACCGAAACGCTGTTCCTCATCTATGATTGCAAGTCCGAGGTCACGGAATTCAACATCCTTCTGCACAAGTCTGTGAGTTCCGATAATCATATCAATTTCTCCTCGCTTTAGCTTTTGAAGAATTTCTTTCTGCTGTTTTGGGGTACGGAATCTTGAAAGCAGTTCCACACGAACGGGGTAGCCCTCAAAACGCTTGATTACCGTCTGATAATGCTGCCATGCGAGGATTGTTGTGGGGCAGAGCAATGCGCATTGCTTTGAATCTGCAATACACTTAAAGGCGGCACGGAGTGCAACCTCTGTTTTGCCGAATCCGACATCACCGCAGAGAAGTCTGTCCATCGGCGACGAACGCATCATATCATGCTTGATTTCCTCACAACAACGCAGCTGGTCGGGAGTTTCGTCATATTCAAAGCTGAGTTCAAAATCTCTCTGCCACTCGTTATCTGCCGAAAAGGCATAGCCCTTGGCTTTCATACGCTGTGAGTAAAGCTCGATAAGCTCCTTGGCAATGTCCTTGACAGAGGTTTTAACCCTTGCCTTTGCCTTTTGCCAGTCGCCCGAACCGAGTCGGTTAAGCTTAACCCTTGAATCCTCTTTCGGGCCTATATATTTTGCAACCATGTCAAGCTGTGTGACAGGCACATAAAGCACATCGCCCTTTGCGTAGTCAATTTTGATATAGTCCTTTATAACTCCGTGAGTATCAATTTTTCTTATACCGCCGAACACACCGATACCGTGAACATTGTGTACAACATAATCACCGGGGGCAAGCTCTGAAAGGCTGTAAATTTCCTGTCCCGTCTTTTTCTTCTTCTTTTTGGACTTTTCGGGACGGTACGAAATCTGACTGTAGGTTATTGCAAAAAACTTTTGTGACGGATACTCAAAGCCCGCACTCAATGCACCCTGCATAACAAGCAGTTCGCCCTTTGAAATCTTATCCGCACCCTCGCTGTAAACAGCGTTTATGCCGTCTGCGTTAAAGGAGTCACAAAGATTTTTGGCGGCTCTTTCTGTTCCTGCAAATATAACGCCCTTGCTTTCGGGGGTAAAAAGTCCGTCAACATCCTCTTTTAGCTGTTTATACGAACCGCCCCATGCCGAGAGCTGTTTTGTTGAAAAGCTGATGATTTCCGACAGCTTGATAGGCATACTTCCGTGAACAAAGTTTTCAAGCACGATTGTTCCGTGATTTTGCAAAAACTCGGTACATTCGTTGAATGTGAGCGCAAAGCGGTCAAAGCCTCTGCAAAGAGTTCCATCCTCAAAGCCTTGCATAAGGGTTTCATTGCTGATAAAGTCCATTGACTTTCCCCGTTCCTGAATTGCAGTAAATTCGGACGCAAAAACGAGGGTGTTTCTGTCGAGATAATCAAAAAGTGACTCGGGTTTATCGTAAATCTGATTGATAAATTTGTCCGCATTGGCAATCATTGCACCGCTGCGGATAAGCTCTGCCTCTGAAAAAAGTTTTTCCTTGGCTTTGGCGCTGTTCTTGGAACGGAGGAGCTTTGCCTTGTGTTCAATTTTATCGGCAAGGGCGGCTCTGTCCTCAATTACGATTTCGGTTGAGGGCGAAAGCGTAATTTTGTCAGCCTTTTTAAATCTTCTCTGTGTTTCAATGTCAAAATAGCTGAGGTCGGTAATTTCATCGCCCCAAAATTCACATCTCACGGGATAGTCGCTGTCGGGCATAAAGAAGTCGAGAATACCGCCTCTCAGCGAAAACTGACCGCTGCCCTCTACCGCATCAAAGCGTTCGTAGCCGAGCAGAGTAAGTGCCTTTGTCGCCTTTTCAAGCGAGAGCTCCCTGCCCTCTTTAAATTCAATAACCGACTGTTCAAGCACATTTCTCGGAACGGTAAGCTGTGCCGCCGCATCAACACACGCAATTGCAACATCGCATTCATGATTGATAAGCTTGAGCAAAACTTTAAGTCTTGCGTGCTCGTACTCGTGCGAACGGCTCTGAAAGTCAAGAAAGTTGAAGTCACGCACGGGATAAACATAGGCACGAAGTCCCATGCACGAAAGGTCGTTGCACAGGGTTTGCGCCTCTTTTTCATCGGAGGCAAGACAAAATGCCGTGACGCCCTTGAGGCGGCACAGCGCATAGATAATATTTGATTTGTTAATTGTTGAAAGTCCCGAAGCACAGACCGTTCTGCCCGGCTTGACATTCTTTTCAAGCGTTTTGAAAACGGGTGACTCTTTGAGGACATCAACAAGAAAGTTGAGATTATTCATTTTTTTGTCCCTTTTCAGTTGAACAAATTCATAGCACGGTCGGTTTTGCCGTCAATAATCAGCTCGATTGCTTTTTCGGCATTGTCAAAAATTTCATCGAGCTTTTTCATTTCATCGGGAGTGAACTTTGAAAGCACCCAGTCGGCAAGATCCCAGTCGGGATTTGGCTTTGCGCCTATGCCAACCTTGATGCGGGGGAATTTATCGCTTCCGCTGAGATAGATTATACTGCGCATTCCCCTTTGACCGCCGTCACTGCCCTTTGAACGGATACGCATTTTTCCGACATCAAGCGAGATATCGTCAAAAATTACAATGACATTTTCGGGTGGGATTTTGTAGAAGTTCATCGCCTCAACAACTGCCTGACCGCTGTTGTTCATATATGTTGTGGGTTTCATCAGCATAACTTTTGCGCCGTTTACAGTGCAAGTGCCGATAAAGCTTTTGTATTTTATTTTGTTCACATCACAACCGAGCTTGTCGGCAATGCGGTCAATTGCAAGCCAGCCTGCGTTGTGACGAGTGTTTTCGTATTTTCTGTCGGGGTTGCCGAGTCCCACTACAATGTACTCGATTGAACCCGTTGATTTGTTTTTTCCGAACATATCCGTTTTCCTCTTATTTATATTATATGTATTCTGAAATTTAAATTAACCTTTTCCGAAGCTTACAACAACCCAGTCATCGTTGCCGAGATGATAAGGATTTCCGCAATACGGGCAGTTGCGTTCTCTTGTTGCATCAAAGCTTGCACCGCAGCTTTTACAGGTTACTTTTTTCATTGTGAAAACTCCGTCATCCATGGCGTTCACACTTCTGCAAACGGTAAGTCTGAACTTTTCGTTTTTAACCCTAAATGAAGAATTTTTGTTTTTCACGGTCGTTGCGTAAACGGTCATATCAACATAGCAACAGCCGTTTGTGACATTGAATGAATTAAGCTTTGACACTCCTCTGTACTTGATGTCAACAATATCTCCGAAAGGATTTTTCATCGGATTGCCCTCATAGACTGCGAGGTTTGTGTAATCATCGCTGAAAATCATAATCTTGAGCAAAGCAAGCACCTTGCCGATAAAGTATTCATATGAGAAGTTGGGATTAACCTCTTTCATAAGCCACGGAAGTCTTTTCTGACAATTGAAGTGCGGACCTATCATAGGAATGCTCTTTGCCGCACCGACAAAAAGTCCGAAAAGCGTTTTTAATGCCCATGCAAGGTACCCTGCCAAAAGTCCGCCGAGCAGTACGGGGATTGCTCTTATGCCGATTTCATAGACCATATTTGCGGTTGCGGGATCAAAAGTTCCGTCCTTTACAACCACCCATACCGTAAATGCCGCAACGGCGGCAATTCCGCCGAGAAGGTACGGAGCAAGCACTTTTTTCGTTGACTTGTTCGCAAGCGAATAGGTTTTTACAAAGTAGAAGTTTGTAACCTTCGGGAACAAATCGTCCATAATAAAGCGAGTTCCACAGTTTTTACAACCGTTGAGAAGCTCTCTTACGCTGCTTACCGCACCGCAGTTCGGACACGAACACGCAACCTCGGAATTTTGGTTTTCAAGCCTTGTAATCATTGTGTAGAAGAAAAATCTGTCCTTGATTTTTTTCTTTTTCTTTCCGTCTTTAAAGTATTTCTCCGTGACCTCATAAGTCTTTGTCGCAATGTTACTCTTACATTCGCCCATATCGTAGGCAGTACAAGCATTTACCGGAGTTTCATCCTTCACCGTTTCCTTATCGGTAAAAGCGGTCTGAATCCTTACACCCTTTTCGTCAAGTCTTTTCTTCTGCAGGTCAAGCGCAAAGTCGAGATCGATTGACGCAATATCCGGATTTTTGCCCTCATTGCACCACACTTCGTACTCATCGACAAAGCTGTTCATTATTTTGTTATCTGAATCTGAGCTGTAAACTATACCAAACAAAATTAAATCACCCTCACATATTGTACCGTTTTATTCCTGAAAAATTTGCAGTAAAACAGCGAAATGGCGGGTTAGTCAAAACCCGCCTGTCTATTCACATAATTAAATTGTTTGCTTATCAACCGAAAGCGGCTGTGAAAGGCTTGTCATTATAGATTCTTGCGATAGCCTCTGCAAATGTAGGAGCAACAGGAAGAATTGTAAACTTGTCAATCATCTTTTCCTTCGGAACAGGAATTGTGTCAAGAAGAACAACTTCTTTGATGGCACTGTTCTGAATTCTCTCGATTGCAGGACCTGAAAGAACTGCATGAGTAGCGCAAGCGTAAACCTCTGTTGCACCGCCCTTTTCAACAATAGCGTTAGCGGCATTGCAGAGAGTACCTGCTGTGTCAATCATATCGTCAACAAGGATAACCTTCTTACCCTTAGCGTCACCGATGATATTCATAACCTCACAAACATTAGCCTTTGGTCTTCTCTTGTCGATAATAGCAAGACCTGTGCCGATTTTTGATGCGAAGTTTCTTGAACGGGTTACAGAACCGAGGTCGGGAGATACAACGATATAATCATCATTGTTGCCGCCGATTTTTTCTCTCATGTGGTTGGCAAGAAGTGATGCGCCCTGAAGGTGGTCAACAGGAATGTTGAAGAAGCCCTGAATCTGATTTGCGTGAAGATCCATTGTAAGCACACGGTCAGCACCTGCACAGGTGATGATGTCTGCACAAAGCTTAGCCGAGATCGGATCTCTTGCCTTAGCTTTTCTGTCCTGTCTTGCATAGCCGAAGTATGGCATAACAACTGTGATTCTTGCGGCAGATGCACGCTTCATGGCATCAATCATTATGAGCATTTCCATAAGATTGTCGTTGACGGGAGCACAGGTTGACTGAACAATAAAGCAGTCGCTGCCACGAACAGATTCGTGAAGAGAAACAGAGATTTCGCCGTCTGAGAACTGTGTACAGTCACTCTTACCAAGCGGCAGACCGAGACAGCCTGCAATTCCCTGAGCTACATCAACATTTGAACTGCCGGTGAAAATTTTAATGTCCTTACCGTGAAAATTCATTGCAATAACTCCTTTGAATTTTAATGTGTGTAGTATATGTTTACCAATGATTAACCGAGCAATTAACAGCTGTAACCCTTTGCTCTTGCAATTTCGTTAAGCTGTTCAAGCTGAGCCGGATCGTTTGCACCCAGAACCGTATCACTGCACTGAGCCGTGAATGCTCCGACCTTTCTTCCGTCCTCAAGCAAAAGCTTGATTGCGTCGGGAAGATAATATTCCTTTGCGCTGTTATCCGACTTGATTCTGTCGAGAACCGAAAGAAGAAGCTGACAGTCAAACCAGAAACCGCCCGAGTTTACTTCATTTATTTTGAGAGTTTCCTCATCGGCGTCTTTCTGCTCAACAATTGCACGCAGATTTCCGTTTTCGTCACGGACAATTCTGCCGTAACCTGTCGGGTCGTCAACCTTTGCGGAAATAACCGTTGCGGCACAACCGTTTTCGATGTGAGCCTTTAAAGAATCCTCAATAGTCTTGCTGTCCATAAACGGAGCGTCGCCGTTAAGAATAACGACATTGCCGCTGTGCTTTTTAAGAAAATCCTTTGCCATCATCACAGCGTGACCTGTTCCGAGTCTTTCAGCCTGAAACACGCTTTCAACGGAAAAATCGAGGGTTGAAAGATACTCTTCGACACACTCTTTTTTAAAGCCCTTGACAACACAGATGTCGTCAATACCGGCTTTCCTTAAAGCCGACATAACCCAGCAGAGCATCGGTCTGCCGAGCACCTCCGACAATGTTTTCGGTTTGTCGGATTTCATTCTTTTGCCCTCGCCGCCTGCGAGGATAACGGCACAATTCTTCATTTTTTCTCCTTTTATCTGCAACAAAACAACAAAGCTGCAGACAATCCTGTCACAAGGCACTCGTTCATACCGTAATATTATCTCACAAAAATCACAAATTTCAAGAGAAAATTACAAAAATCGGGCAAAAAAAGGCATTTTAAACGATTTATACAATATTGTCGAAAATAAAACTCGTTTTTTATAAGAAAAAAGTTTGAAAAAAATATAGCTATTTTGACCAAAGTTTGTTATAATATTCGATAGGCTTATACAAGCAGGCAGGTTTTACCAAGGGGTAAGTCTGCCACAGCCGTATATCTAAATTTATTTTTTAGGAGGATTACCAGTTATGGCAAACAAATGGGTTTACCTTTTTACAGAAGGTAATGCTAACATGCGTGAGCTCCTCGGCGGTAAGGGTGCCAACCTTGCAGAAATGACAGGTCTTGGACTTCCTGTACCACAGGGCTTCACAATTACAACAGAAGCTTGTACTCAGTATTATGAGGACGGCAGAGAAATCAACGCTGAAATTCAGGGTCAGATCAACGAGTACATCGTAAAGATGGAAGAGATCACAGGCAAGAAGTTCGGCGACAAGGAGAACCCCCTCCTCGTTTCAGTTCGTTCAGGTGCTCGTGCTTCAATGCCGGGTATGATGGATACAATCCTTAACCTCGGTCTTAACGAAGATGTTGTTGAAGTTATCGCTAAGAAGTCAAACAACCCTCGTTGGGCTTGGGACTGCTACAGAAGATTCATTCAGATGTATTCTGATGTAGTTATGGAAGTAGGTAAGAAATATTTTGAAGAGCTCATCGACAAGATGAAGGCTGAGAGAGGCGTTACTTATGACGTAGAGCTTACAGCTGACGATCTTAAGGAGCTTGCAAGCCAGTTTAAGGCTGAATACAAAGAGAAAATCGGTCAGGACTTCCCTGACGATCCTAAGGAACAGCTCATGGGCGCAGTTAAGGCTGTATTCCGTTCATGGGACAACCCTCGTGCAAACGTTTACCGTCGTGACAACGATATCCCTTATTCATGGGGTACTGCCGTTAACGTACAGTCAATGGCATTCGGTAACATGGGTGACGATTGCGGTACAGGTGTTGCATTTACAAGAGATCCTGCTACAGGTGAGAAGAAGCTCATGGGTGAGTTCCTCATCAACGCACAGGGCGAAGACGTAGTTGCAGGTGTTCGTACTCCTATGCCAATCGCTAAGATGGCTGAAGAGTTCCCCGAAGCTTTCGAGCAGTTCCAGAATGTTTGTCAGACACTCGAAAACCACTACAGAGATATGCAGGACATGGAGTTTACTGTTGAAAACAAGAAGCTCTATATGCTCCAGACAAGAAACGGTAAGAGAACAGCTCAGGCTGCTCTTAAAATTGCTTGTGACCTCGTTGACGAGGGCATGAGAACAGAAGAAGAAGCTGTTGCAATGATCGATCCTCGTAACCTTGACACACTTCTTCACCCACAGTTCGATGCTGCTGCTCTTAAGGCTGCTACACCAATCGGTAAGGGCCTCGGCGCTTCTCCCGGTGCTGCTTGCGGTAAGATCGTATTCACAGCCGAAGATGCTGAAAACTGGAACGCTAAAGGCGAAAAGGTTGTTCTCGTTCGTCTTGAAACTTCACCTGAGGACATCACAGGTATGAAGGCTTCACAGGGTATCCTCACAGTTCGCGGCGGTATGACATCACACGCTGCCGTTGTTGCTCGTGGTATGGGTACATGCTGTGTATCAGGTTGCGGCGACATCGCAATGGACGAGGCTAACAAGAAGTTCACACTCGCAGGCAAGGAATTCCACGAGGGTGACTACATTTCAATCGACGGTTCTACAGGTAACATCTACGACGGCGTTATCCCAACAGTTGACGCTACAATCGCAGGTGAGTTCGGCAGAATCATGGCTTGGGCTGACAAGTACAGAACTCTTAAGGTTAGAACAAACGCTGATACACCTGCTGACGCTAAGAAGGCTCGTGAGCTCGGTGCTGAAGGTATCGGTCTTTGCCGTACAGAGCATATGTTCTTTGAAGAGGACAGAATCGCTGCATTCAGAGAGATGATCTGCTCAGATACAGTTGAAGAAAGAGAAGCTGCTCTTGACAAGATTCTTCCTTATCAGCAGGGCGACTTTGAGGCTCTTTATGAGGCACTCGAAGGCAATCCTGTAACAATCAGATTCCTTGATCCGCCGCTTCACGAGTTCGTTCCTACAGAGGAAGCTGACATCGAAAAGCTCGCAGCTGCTCAGGGTAAGAGCGTTGAAGACATTAAGACAATCATCGCTTCACTCCACGAGTTCAACCCAATGATGGGTCACCGTGGTTGCCGTCTTGCAGTAACATATCCTGAAATTGCAAAGATGCAGACAAAGGCAGTTATCCGTGCTGCTATCAATGTTCAGAAGGCACACGCAGACTGGACAGTTGAGCCTGAAATCATGATTCCGCTCGTATGCGATGTTAAGGAACTCAAGTTCGTTAAGAAGGTTGTTGTTGAAACAGCTGACGCTGAAATCGCTGCTGCAGGCATCGACCTCAAGTACGAAGTTGGTACAATGATCGAAATTCCAAGAGCTGCTCTTACAGCTGATGAGATTGCTACGGAAGCTGACTTCTTCTGCTTCGGTACTAACGACCTTACACAGATGACATACGGCTTCTCAAGAGATGACGCAGGTAAGTTCCTCAACGCTTACTATGATGCTAAGATCTTCGAGAACGATCCGTTCGCTAAGCTTGACCAGACAGGCGTTGGCAAGCTCATGGAAACAGCTATCAAACTCGGTAAGCCTGTAAACAACAAGCTCCATGTTGGTATCTGCGGTGAGCACGGCGGCGATCCTTCTTCTGTTGAGTTCTGCCACAAGATCGGTCTTGACTATGTATCATGTTCACCGTTCCGTGTTCCGATTGCTCGTCTTGCTGCTGCTCAGGCTGCTATCGCAAACAAGTAATTCCGCACAGGATGTATTGACAGGTAACTTAATATAAGTTTATTCCTGATATAAATTTGACCTTGCAGATTTTACTCTGCAAGGTCTTTTTATGTCTTATAAAAATCTTTAAAGGGTTCCCGCAATTTATATAACGGCATATTTTGAAAATTTTTATTGTTTTTGCAAAATCTACTGATTTTACATTTGTTCTTGGGTATAATAATACCAAATCACGATTTAGTAAATCAAGATTAGATAGCATGAGAGGTGTTTTTATGTTTATAGGCAGATTTACTATGCACTGTTCTCTGAAAACGGTTTTGATGAAAAGATAACAGCCGATACAAAATCAAGTGGCACACTTCTCTTTTCCCTTGAACAAATTGTCAATTACAGTTGACATATATTTTGAATTAACCTAAAAACCGCTCTCAAATGAGAGCGGTTTTTTATTCCTGCATAACGGATTTTACGGACTGATTTTTTATTCGGTGTGAAAAGAACATCATTGCGCCCTCATAGATTACTACAAAAAGCACAAGTGTAATCCAAAAGCTATTCCAATCGAAGCTATACTTGGGTTTAACTCCGAGCAAATCGGAAAACACCACATTGACCATCGTATTCATCAGCAAATACTGATATAACGAGCCTATAACAAAGCCGACAGCCGCAATCGGTCTGTAGCAATTAATCACTGAATCTGCACACTCTTTTTGCGAGTAGCCGATAACTTTCATCATGGCAATTGTCTTTTGATTAGCCTTTACCACGCTTGACAGCGACAAATACAAGGTCACAAATGCAAGCGTAAGACCTATCAACAGCACAATAAATCCCATTTCATCGCTCGCATATTCGCCCATCGATGCCGACATCTGCAACATTGCCGAAAAACAAAACGCTGAAAATCCTGCAAAAAACGCCAGTATTTTTCTGCTTCTCAGGGTATTTCTCTTCATATCTTTTAAGAAGCTAAAATCATCGACTTTAACCTTTTTAACTTTTTTCGGCTGTTTTTCAATTCCTTTCAGCATATTGACCGCAGGCATTTTCAACTTTACAAAAGCATAAAAAATTGAAATCAACGCAAAAAATACAGTCGGCAAAATCACGAGAATAACCAAAACTTCAAAGTGAAATTTCGGACTAAATTCGGGAAAAAGGCTAAGATTATTTTGAAGTTCGTACAGTCGAGGCATATACACACTTGCAACGGCATAACCGAGAGAAGTTCCCACAAACACGCTCAAGGCAAACACCCACAAGCGGCAGGCAATGCTGATCTCGGAATATCCCAAAGCTTTTAATATACCAAGCTCTTTGCCGTGACTGTCTATGTAATTTTTAATGTAGAAAATCAAGAGAAAGACCGAAGTAAATGCAAGACTGCCGCCCGATGCACCTACAATCACTTTTGATGTTGCAATCTGCGTATCATACATCATTTGTGCTTCGGGGGTTGTTATAAGCGCTTCAACCGACGCAATGTCAATGCCGTAATTCACAAATAAAGCACACACAAACACGGCACATAATGACACAACAGAGATAGCCGCCATTTTTACTATATCTTTTATTCCGACAATCACAAAATCACCAACCTATTTCAAATGCAGATTTACGCACATCATTTTTATACACTTCGGCAATTTTTCCGTCACTCACCTTAATCACCGTATTCGCCATTTCGGCAATATTAATGTTATGCGTTACCATAATCATCGTAAATCCCTGTTCCGACTGCAATTTTGTAATCACATCAAGCACCTGTCTGCCTGTTTTTTCATCAAGCGCACCTGTCGGCTCATCAAGGAACAACACGGTAGGCTTTTTGGCAAGCGCTCTGGCAATTGCCACTCGCTGTTGCTCTCCGCCCGAAAGTTCCCCGGGATATTTTTTAACTTTGTCATCAAGTCCGACGGCACTTATAATTTTTCTGTAATCGCTGTTTGACGCCAAATCTGCACCCATACGGACATTTTTATCGACATTCATATTCGGCAAAAGATAGTACTGCTGAAAAATAAAGCCTACATTATCTCTGCGAAATTTTGTGCGTTCGCTTTCACTCATACTGCAAATATCTTTTCCGTCCAAACAAACTTCTCCGCTGTCGGCTTTTTCAAGTCCCGAAAGAACATTCAGTAATGTTGACTTTCCCGAACCCGAAGCGCCGAGAATTACGGCAAAATCCCCTTGCGCAATTTTTAAATTTATGTTATCCAACACCTTAAATCTGCTTTCGCCTTTGCCGTAATATTTTGTCAAATTTTTAACTTCAATCATCAGATATCACCTCTCATAAGGGTAACAATCAGAGATTTGCACACCTCAGTCATCATTTTGCTTATTTCGTCATCTGTAAACCGACACATCTTAGTGGCACAAAGCGTGGCAATTCCGTGCGTATAAATCCACAGATGTTTGTAGAGCCATTCCGCTTTTTCAGTTGAAAATCCGTAGCCGTCAACTATTGAGTTCAGTATTTGCTCATAACTTTCATCTATTTCAGGAAGAATACTCGACAAATTCGGAACACTTTCCTTTTCACTCATAAACAAAAGTCTGAAAAGTTTCGGCTCTTGCACAGCAAAAAGTATGTACTGTTTGCCGACCCCTTTAAAAGCAACATCTTCGCAAAGACCTTTTTTGACATATTTTTTATATTCTGCTTTTGCGGCAACAACTATTTCGTTTTTGAGATGTTCCATATTATCAAAATACGAAAACACAGGACAAACCGAACTTCCGAGCGTTTTGGCTATTGACCTTGCAGTCACTTGATCCAACCCCTCATTTTTAGCAATCGTCAATCCTGCATTTATAATTTCAGCTTTGCCGAACTTTGGCTTTGGCGGCATATTATCACTCCGTTTAATAACATTAGTTATATATCATTTGTTATACATTGTACATCCACACACAAATAAAGTCAACAAAAAGTTTATACTGAAAAATAAAATACACAAACAGAAAAATGACAAGCCGAGATTTTTCAACTTGTCATTTTTATTTTTGGTCATGGTTATTTAATTATTTGAATGGTTTTGCAAGACTGCAAAATTTATTAATATAGCTTGATTAAAATTTCAATCAGGATTTTATGCATTTACATAAGAAATTATCACATTAAGATGTAACGGAAAATCTGCATTCACACGCTTTTCTATGAGCTTCTTCTCTGCGTCTGTTTTTGTATCCGAAATTTTAATGTCCACACGGTTTCTTGTGGGAGCTTCAGCAATTGTAAAATTTTCCACACCGTAACCTCTGACAATTCTTTTGAAATCGTCGGGAGTGCATTTTCCGCCGACCTTCTGCTCAGATATTTTAAGCATTTCCCTTCGTTTTTCAAGCGGATAATCGGCATTGATTTTACCGACAAATCTTTCCCGTTCGGTAATTCCGCAGTTTTCCGCTGTGTCAATAAACAACTCCCGTTCCATAGTTTCAAGCATATCGAATTCCGTGTTCAAACCCTCTGCATATGCCAAAAGCTCCGCTCTGATATTTGATTTTGCCGTAACTTTGTAAAGCCCCGTACTTTCCAATTTGGTTTTCATCGAATCAAAGCTGTTCATCACTTCACCCCAATCGTAACTGTACCGACAGTAAAACATTGTGACTTTGCCACCGTCACATCCTGCATATCCGTGTTCCAGTTGTAGTTGGTTATACAACCCGTATCAATCAATCTTGCCCCGAGCTCCGACAATCTGAATGTTCCGCCGATAGGGATTGAATTTACATATTCCGCAAAGGCATTTTTGAGCAACTCCTTGACTTCACCTGAAGAATATCCGTCCTCCGCATAGACAACAACGCTCATATTGCAGGCGGTACGCTGGGCATTTGCCACAATAACATCAACATTAAGCTCTCTCTGCTTTTCCAAAAGCGACTGAACCTTTGCAACCACATTCGTACCCAATGATGCATCCGCACCCGTAACATAGACATTAACCGTACCTACGCCCCTCGCTTTGCCGACGGCACTCGCCTTTGCAACACCGTCAACCGTGAGTGCAAGCTGTTCGTAATATGCCGCATTCGTGCCGTTGGAGGTGTTTATATATGTATCTCTTATGCGTTTGCGAAGTTCATCGTCCGTTTCGGCATCGCAGCCGCCCGTAAATTTCTCACGGTTTGTAACCGTTTCAATCTCTGTCGGCACACTCACGGGAACAACCGCACAACTAAGCCCGATATTACCGTTACTCCCCGCCTGTTCAGCCTCGGCATAAACACTCACAAGCGTGTTGCCGGCACTGATTTCTTCATCTTCGGTCGTAACAAATCGTATCGGCACAAGGTCGGCAGTAGCCACAACGCACCCCTTTGGAATTATAATATCGTGACTGCACGGCTGAGAAATATTGAAGGTAATTTCGCCCGTTGACTTCATCGCCTTTTTGCGTTCAATACCTCTCTGCGATGCGAGTTTATCAAGGCATTCACCGCTTGCGCTCACTGCAAACATCTGTCTTTTCCACCATTCAAGATTCGTCTGCAGCTTAAAAATCTCGCCGGCAAGCACCTTGAGCCTGATTGCAATGTCGCTCACCTCGTTAAAGCTGTCACCCGTTTCATGCTCATAGGCATTCTTCATTCTGCCGTAAATTTCATCATAGGTTTCCATTTATCTGCACCTCCCTTGTAATATCGTCAACCGTAAGGTCAATCGTAATCTTTCTGCCAACCGACTTAACGCTTGCATAGGTATTTTTCATTTTTGCAAGCGATTCATTGGCAAGCAGTTCAGTCTGCTTTGCCGAGAGTGTTTTGTCCTGCAAAAGCACCTCTGAACCGAAACTTCTGTCATAGACAAATCCGCCGAGTTTTGCCGAAATGCAAAGCACAGCCTGTTGGAATTTTGCGTCACTCCCCTCAAGCAATACCGTATTGCCCGAAGAGCCGATAACGATATCACCGTTTTTAATCATCGTATCCCTCATACTACACCGCCTTGCCGTTGATAAGAACCCTGCCGTCATTTTTCAGCACAATACTCGCTCCGCCCTTTGACGAGAGCATAACCTCGCCCTCATCAAGTTCAACATTTTTTGCAAGCACGCCAAGGCTCACTTCGCCGTTAGCAAGCGGCAAAACAACCGCCGACTCTCCCACGGGAACAACGCTTGCAAAGCCATACGGCACGCAACATTTTATCCCCCTGTGTTCTTCCGAGGAATCCACCGAAACCGTGTTTCCCGAACTTTTCACACCGCCCTTTTCGGCTTTCGGGGCGGTAATCGAATTTTTAGTTATGTAATTCATCAGCCACATCGCCGTTCTCCTTTCCAAGCACAACCGTTGTGCTTTCACCGTTTTTTTTAAGTGAATATTTAATGCTTTTCACAACCAAGCCCTCTCTTTTTCCGATGAGAGAGTCATCAATCACAGCCCTTCTGCCGACAACTCCGCACAGACATTCTGCACATTCAAGCATTATTTCAAAGCTCTGCCTGTTGCCGTTTTCAATCATTCTGTCGGCTGTTTTTACCGCATTGTTGTCGAGAAAAGCGTTTACATATCTCACCCTTTTAATCCTGCCGGCAACGCATTTGTTGCTTATAACGCTCTTGTAACCGCCGTATTCCTCAGTGCGTAGTTTGACCTGCGAAATCACCTTGCACGGCTTTATGTACTCACGGAGAGATGTATAACCTACTCCGTTTCTGCCGAACACAATCGGCTTTGCACCGCCGTAAGTTCCGCACATCAAGGCAAATCCCGCCCCCGTAATTCTCGGACTTTTGCCGTGTCTGCCGTTGCAGAATTTTTCAAGCACCTGCCACTCGGTCATACCCTTTTCAATTTTGATTGTGCCCATAAACGGGTGTTCGTCACCGTCATATCCGACAATTCCGAACGGCTTTAAATGCCTTTCAAAAATGAACTTTGCCGCCGGGTTCACATATGTAACAGGCTCTGCCTCATTGTCGAGAAGCCTTCCGGCAAGACTTCTTGCACTCAGCCTTACAATCGCACCGTCGGTTCTCACAATGCTGACAATCTCGTCAGCCTGTCCCACAAACACAAGCGACTTGCCGTCATAAGCCTCAAGCATATCGGCATTTCCGAACTTCTCGTCATACGGCACAGTCATCATAAGCTCATCGGCAGGCACATCGACATCTGCCGAAATTTCTGCTGTGAGAACATTTTTAATTTCACACCTTTTGCCGTTTTTATCAGTAAAAAAGTAAGTCAGCACAGCTTAACCCTCCTTGTTCCGAGGTTTTCATCGGGGAACTTAACATCGGGATTCAGCCGCACAAGCTCGTCAATTTTCACCCCTGTTTTGTATGCAATGTCCCACAGGGTTTGTCCGTTTTCACAGTCAAAATATGTAATTACCGTTTTCTGCTTTTTCTCCATAACCTCACGGAACACAAAGCTGTATTCAAGCACATTCGGCTTTGGCTCACCCTTTATTTCAAGCTTTTCAAACACAGCATAAATGCTCGGCAGGTTTGGCACGGAGAGCACTTCTTTTCCGCTGTTTCTGAACACCTCAAACAGCCTTTCAAACTGTTCTGCACAATCCTCGCCGTACAGCTGTCCCGAACCGCTGATTTTCATATTCTTCCGCCCCATATCCTGAACGGAAGATTCGCCGAACGGACTTTTCATTTCTGCAACGCTCCTGTCACATTCAAAGCTGATATTCTGCGGATTGTGATGCCACACATATTCACCGAATTTCATCGGCACCTGTTTCATCGGCTTTTCGCCTCCTCTTCTTCGTCAAGTCTGCGATTGTAACGGCGGCTTTCCCTTTCAAGGAATTCACCTAACATTTCGGTATCTTTACCGCCGTTCTCAGACTCCGCAAGCCTGTAAAGTTCGTCTGAATTTTTATCATTCATATAATTATCCTCTCGTCGGCACTGATTTTCACGGTTGCAAGAATACTTCCGCTGCCCTGAGTAACGCTTGAAAATTCAAGCACTTTGCAATCCGTGTAAATGATTTTCTTCTTTGCAAGGTCAAGTTCAAGACTCTTAAAGCTGTCACGCTCCAAAAACGGAGTTTTATCCGTAATCTTCATCACAAAGGTAAGTTCCCATTCATTTGAAACAATCCTTTCAACGGGCTTGTCATTGAAAAATTCCTTGATTTCCGTGAAGGAGTTCTTTCTTGTACAGGTCGCCCTTTCAACACCGCCGAGAATTTTTCCCTCACATTTCAACACAGCATTCCCGCAGTTTTCAAATTCAAAGCCGTCCATTTAAACCTCCTCGCAAAGACAGAATTCCATATTAAAACTCACCGTTCTGTAAATTGCGTTCATATCGGGATCAAATTCAATTGATGCCGCCTCGCTGTGGGTAATCGTCTTTTCCGCATCGGCAGTTTTAAGTCCGAGAAGAATTTCACTTACCACTTCCGAAAGACCGCTTCCGTTCTCGGTTGCAGGAGCATACACCCTGATTTCAACTCCTGCATTGTAGCTTTCACCCTTGATAGACGGCGAAAGGTATCCGCCGATATAGCTTTTCTCCGTTGACATATCTCTCACCGACACAACGGCAATCATTCCGTTCACGGGTGACGGTGCTTCATCAGAGCCGTATTCTCTTATAAATCTGACATTTTTCAAAGCCTCATTTACCTTTAATCCTGCAATAATACGGTCAACCTGTTTCTCAATTCGATTCAAAATCATCCCTCGTTTCTTCTCTGTATGCACACAGAACAGCCCTTACATAAATCGGATTGTCCTTCACATAATATTTTTCGCACCTTTTAACAGTATATTTACCGTTTTCACTTTCTATTACGCTTTTTCCCGAATTAAGCAAAACATCGGGCGGTGCAATAAATAAAAACAGCTTTGTTTTTCTCATTCCGAGTCTATGCCGTACATTGTCGGAGTTTTGATTATAGTTGTATCTCAAAGGTGAGATAAAAGCCTTTGTCCTAACCGATTTACCGCCGTTTTTAACGGTAACATCACAACCGTATCTGTTTAATATTTTCCCGATAGACGGTGAAATATTCATCATATCACCCCAAGCAAAAATTTTTCTCTGCCGATAAGGTCCTGCGACTTGTCGGCATATTCCCTCCACAGCTTTTCGGCACGGCTTTCGCTGTCCGCAGATGATGAAATTTTCAAATCACCTGCGGAAAAAGAAGAAATGCTGTCATCATTGCAAATGGAATACAACTTAAAAGCGTAAACGGCACACAGGTTTTCAAGTCTTAATTCGTCATCTTCCGAAAGATTGCCCTTCGTAACAATCGAATTAACATACACCACGGCATCGTCAATAATGCTCTTCCACTTGTATGCTTCAGCACCGTCAATACCGCTGTATAAGGCAAAACGCTTTGTAATGTTTGCAATGTTCAAGGCAATCCCTCCTTAACAGCTCATCACCTTTGACGCCTCTGTAAAGATTTTTGAAAAACCTGCGGTACAGGTAACTGCGGCTCTTTCAAGCTGACGGTCAATAAGCTTGTCGTAATCTGTAACAACGCCGCCTGCCTGAACCATTTCAAGCGCACAGTTTTTGTCAAGACCGATAATCTTACCGCCCTCAAGCTCAGGAGTGTGAAGAAGGCTTGCACCGAGAGGTGTAATCATTCTGCCTGTAGCCTGAAAATCAAGACCTGCGTTTGAATCCTGAAGCTGAGAGAGCGAAAGAATCTTCTGCATTTCGGGGGTTGACGCAAGAATTGTGTTGAGTTCATACGGAGCAAGCTCTGTCCAAAGCTTTAAAAGGTCCTCATATGTAACCTTGCCGCCTGTTGCAACATTAAGTGTGCCGGCGGGATTTTCATTGCCGTCGCCGTTCACAAGCACATCAATCGCATCTTTAAGCTGTGCTCTTGCAATATATGCGCCAATCTGATTGAGTGTTACGGTAAAGAGGTCAAGACGCTGAAAGCGAAGTGCCTCATATGATGCAACAAGCATTCTGCCACGTTTGTGAAGCTTAACAAGGTTTTCTCTTGTCTTAACCTCAGTCTGCGGAATCTTTGCGCCCTCACCGACGAGTTTAAGACTCTTGTCATCCTCACTCGGAACAGATGCAATACTGCGGTAATCCATACCCTCAATGTCTGTCACGGTTGCCACAAGATTTGGGAGAATATCCGCTCTCTCCATGCCCTGCATAACGGCTCTGCTCACATATTCGGGGAAAAGTGCCGCAGAGTTTGAACTCTGAAAAAACTTTTCAACACAGTCGCTGTTTCTGCCCTTAACCTTAATGTCAAAGCGTTTGAGCTGACGGGAAAATGCGTCAAGTCCCTCAAGTGCAGTACCTCTGTAATTTTCTGACGGATCAAGCTTTTCAAGTGCGCCCGAAATTCCGCCCTTTGTCTGATACATACCCTTTTCAATTGTAATATTTTCAAAATTTGCCATAATATCTTCCTCCCCTTATCAAAGAATAAATCCGACTGATGTGTCTGTTGAGTCAAGCACAAGGTACTCTCTGCCGGTTGTTGTAACCGACACGCCGCCGTCTGCCGTTGCAGAAAGCTTTTTGTAGCCGACGGCGATTTTCTTGTCGCTCTTTACGGTCACATAGCCCGAAAGCTGAACAACCGCATAACCGCCTCTCACGCTTACGCACACACCGCAAAAGTTCTCGCTTGCGTCACATTTTGCAACAGTGCCGTTATCCTTCATCTTAACAGGCACGCCTGCCTCCGTAATTGTTTTGTCTGCAATAAATGTTGCGGCATTTTCGCCGAAACCGTTAAAATTTACATTCATAAATAATACCTCCGTTAAATACTGAACTGACCGTTTTCCACGGTGTTATTTCTCTTGTCCTGCTTGCAGTAAAGCTGCGGAACAGGCTCAAAAGCTGCTTTCTTTTTCTTTTCAAATGCTGACTTAAATTCTCTGAGCTGTTCAATTGTCATGCTCTTTGCAACGCTCTCCATTGTTTCGCCCGAAATGTCAGGCTGAACAAAAGCGGCAAGTCCCACAACATCACGGGTAAGGCTTTCACGGTACAGCACACCGTCCTTAGCCGACTTTTTAAGCCCGTCAATATATTCGCACAGCTTTCTGCTGTCACTCTCATCAAGTGTAAAAGCCTTTTTGTTTTCAATGGCTTTAAGAATTTTCTCCATATCATTTTCCTTTCTAAAAATTTTGTGACCTTTCGTAATGCCTGCCCTCTTTTGTGACGGCACGGCAACAAAGCTCCATTCGTATGCGTCATACGGGTTCACAAGTTCACCGCAACAAAGCTTTGAGCCATAAACCTCGCCCTTTTTGTGAGTACACATCGAAATATCCTCACCGCACACATTGCACACAACCCTGCCAACGGCACAGCCAACGCTTACTTCCTTGATAATTCCGCTGTCAATCGCAATGATAATATCCCTGTTGCTCTCACAAACGGGAAGATATGCCCTTGCCTTGAGCCTGTAGTAATCGTCACCCAAAGCCGTTTTCTGACCGTCAATTTTCTCAACCTTACAGCTGAAAATTCTTGCCGTCTGATTTTTGGCACTCGGATTGTGGTCAATAATTCCCGTCTTGCCGACAAAAAGCTTTTCAAGCTCATAAAGCGAATCTGTTGTAAAGCGTTCGCCGTCACGGTCAACATCGTTGTCACACAGCACAACCGAAAACGCATACACCTCATTTTTTGCAAGATTTCGCCTTGTAAAGCGGTTAATCAGTTCGAGCTCATCATCACCGACAGTCTGATTTTCACCGTCAACAACGCCCGAAACACCGCTTTTAATAAGTTTGTTATCCTTCATTCTGCACCTCCGCTCCAATCTGTCTTTCAATGTTCATCGCATTTGCATTGTTAAGTCTTGCCTGAGAAAGCTCAACCGCATCCTGAAGATTAATCTTGTCCCACTCAATCTTAAAGCTGTCGTTATAACCGCACATTTTAAGATGAGCCGACACAATTTTTGTAATCACGGGTTCAAGCACTGTGCGGTAGTAAGCAAGCTCGCTTGTAAGAATATCCGCCTGCTGTTCGCTCATTCTCTCCGTACTCGACCACGAAATACCGAGCAAAAACGGCGGAATACCAAGCTTTGCAATAATCTGCTCAAGAATATGCCTTACGGGAATGTCGCAGTCGGGCATATCACTTTCAGCGCCGATAACCTTAACGCTGACATCGCCGACCGACACAAAATCACACACGCTGTCGCTTCTCATCGCCTTTTTCCACTCATCGGCAACCGCCTGTGCATTTTCTCTGCTCACAGCCGAACCGTTTGAATCGGGATTGAGAGTAACCGCAAAACGGATATCGCCAACCCTCTCCCAGTTTGTTTTTACCGACTCAAAAATCCTCAAAAGTATTGAGCTGACAAACGGCAGACCGCTGAGTATGGAAGTACCGCACACAGTACCCGGCTTGGGATTAAGCAGGGTTGCAAAAATCCTTTCGGGATATTTCGGCTCTTCGGCTGTACCGTTGCCGAGTGTGTAAACCGCAAGCTTCAGCGGAGAAGAATCCGCCCTGATTTCAACATCGTCAAGGCTTGCATTGTACAATGCACAAATCCCTTCACCGTCACTATCGGGAACAATCTCACCGACCGCCTGTCCGTAGGTGAGAAGCGAATCAAGATAGCAAAGCACAAAGCTTTCAAGTCCTGTCATTTCACCGTTTGTGCGGACATTCTTAACAAAGCTGTCGGCAAGCCTCTGACTTTCAGCCGATGAAGTCACAATTTTGAATCCGCCGATAAGTCTGATAATTTTGCAGAGTGCCGCATCAATAATCGGCACAGACTCACGCAAAGTTGTGTACAACTGCCTTTCCGTTCTCGTCTGAACGGCAAAGCGTGAGAAAATCGGCGAATTATTTCTCGTTTCTCTCAAAACGGTCTGTACCGTCTTTATGCTCTCGGTCTTTTTATTTTTTCTGCCAAGCCTCAAGCTGTTTCCTCCTGTCTTTTGGTTGCAACGGCAAAGAACCCGTCACAACCGTAAATTTTAGTAGCGACAAAATATCTTATGTCGTCCATTGCATGGTCGTTTTCCTTAACAGGTGCGTCACTGCGCCCCGAACCGTCCCAACGATAAAGCGAAAATTCCCTTCTTGCGGCTCTGCAATTTTTGCAGATTCTGATTTTTCTGTCCTTCAAAGCCTGCGAAGTCTGTCTTATGCCGTTGATAACATTGTTTTCAGCCGACACAACCGTGTATTTTCCATGTCTCCTTATAACCTCAATAAAGCTTGCGGCAGACGGATCGACAATCACACATTCGATTTTCCGCCCGTCAATCAGCTTTTCAAGTCCGTCATAATGCTCCTCGTCGGTCTTTTGAAAGCCCTGAGTGCGTGAGTTGAAGTAGTATTCGTCAACCCTGTACCACACACCGTTTTTTCTGCCCCACAAACCGAATGATGCGGGATTCACAGTACCGTAATCGCACGATACCGCCCAGCTTTCAATGTCTGACGGAATATCGCAGTACATCCTTTCGTTGTCCATAAACGGATAAACCGCACCGAAAACGGCTACCCATCTGCCTTTTACGAACCTCTCGTAAAACACACCCGAATACAGACTTTCATACCGCTTGATAACCTCGGGCTTCAAAGACGGATTGTCCTGCATTGTAAAGTGCAGATACAACGCATTTTTGTCACCGCACTTTTTAATCCACTCACGGTAGAACCAATGCTCAGGAAATTCGGGATTGCAGTTAAACCAAAATCTTGAACCCGACACGGAACATCTCGCCAATGCCTGTTCAACGAACGACCTCGGCATCAACGCAACCTCGTCAAAAAGCACACCCGAAAGCGTCATGCCCTGAATAAGTGATGCGGATGACTCGTCCTTGCCTCCGAAAAGATAAAACCTGTTCATCACTCCGTTAACGCTCACGGTCAAAATATTTTGCGACAGCTTTTCTTCACACTTAAAACCGAGTGATTTCAAAATTGGAATCACGGGCGTAATCATATTTCGCCTTAAAGAACGAATTGTCTTTCCGCAAAGTGCAAAGTCCGAATTTGCAAAATCGTAAAAGCTCCACAAAATGAACGACAGCGACATACAAAAAGTCTTTCCGCTGCGCACAGCACCGTCACAGATGATTGCGTCCCTGTCTCGAAAAGCCGACTCCCTGTTCCACCACGAAAGCACGGTAAGCTGTTTTTTAGAAAAAGTTTTAATTTCCATTTTCCTTGTCATTCACCGCCCTTGCACTGTTTGAAATGGCGTCAAAAAGTTGTTTTGCGCCTGTTTCATGCTCTCCGCCTGCACCGAGTTTTTCAAGTGCCTTTAGCCTGTCAAAAAACTTGATTTCCATTGAACCGTCCTTCGGTCTTTTAATCTCCGACACAAGGAACAAATCCATTCCCTCAAGATCCTCCTTGCTCGGATCACTTTTGTAAAGCAAAGAAATTGCATCGCAAATGCTCCCGAAAGCCAACCGCTGATACCCTGCAGCCGCCATGTTGGCAAGGGATTTTTCTCTTAGCCGTGACAGCCGTTCAAGCTCGGCTGAAATTTCGGGACGGCAGATAAGCTCTTCCCCCTTCTGCTCACAATCCCCCGTGTAGCCTGCCTTTTCTGCGGCAAGCTCGGAATTTCCCGACCCGAGAAATAAACTGCAAAACTTCTTTTCCCTACCTGTCAATTTTCTGATATCTCGTCACCTCCGTTTTCCGAGAGGCTTTATCAACGCCCCTCACTTATACCTGCAAAATTCAAAAAAATTGCATACTTTAATGCAATTTTCAAAAATATTTTTAAAAATAATTATTCACAACCAAAAATCAATAGTCAAAAATATCCGCCTGATCCACCCTCAAAAAAACCGTCTTTTCCAAATCAGATAATAAAAAAACCGTGTGTACTTTTTCTGTACACACGGTTTTGTGTTATAGTCGGTATATTTACTTGAGCATTTTAAGGATTTCGTCCTTTTCACGATAGCCTACTGCCTTGTTGACAAGCTGACCGTTTTTGAACACCATAAGAGTCGGGATACTCGACACATTATACTGCATTGTAAGGTCGGGTTCTTCATCAACATTAACCTTGCCGACAAGAATTTTGCCGTCATATTCGTCAGCGATTTCTTTTACAATCGGGGCAATCATCTTGCACGGACCGCACCATGTTGCCCAAAAGTCTACAAGCACCGGGATATCCGACTGCAAAACCTCCTGCTCAAAAGTTTCTTTGTAAAGCTCTATTTCCATAACAATCCTCCTGTTCGGTTATTTTAATCTTTAGATTTGTAGTAAAGCATACAATGACAAAAGCCCTCAAAATCAGGATCTGCAATCTGCTCCTTGAATTCCTTGCACATACACTTGTATTCCTCTGTACGCTGAATTCTGCACGGGCAGTAACCGCCTGTCCTCTTCAAGCCCTCTTTAACTGTCTTTACTGTTTCTTTGTCGGGATTAAGTGTTATTTTCATCTGCTCACCCCACAATTTTTACGGCGTCCGCCGTTAATCTCTTCCCTTGACTATACTATATATCGCAATCCTAAAATTGTCAAGCATGCGAGTGCCTCCCACCCTGTTCGTGTAGACAGTTTAATATAACCAAAGTTACGACTCCCGAGATTTGCTTTGTGCTAAATATTGCCCTATGCATACGAGTGCCTCGCTCTCCATTCGTGTAGACAGTTTGAAACCGTCAATACTGCTACTCCCGAGATTTGCTTTGTGCTAATCGCTCTCTGTTCGTGAAAATAGTTTCTGTAATGCAAAACATATTATGCCCGAGCGTAACATTGTCACCGTCTGCACCATTCAATGTAGTGGCGAACCGTGTTCGCCATTTGTTTTATGTGCAAACATAAAACAAGCCGTAGGGGCGTTCATTGGACGCCCGCCTTGATGAAATTATTTGTTTTATGTGTATGTTATAATGTGATGAAAATTGTGTATTCTAATGTAGCGGTAAATTTCCGACATTTATATAATTTAATTCACCATAAAATCTGTACTGTTACTTGCGAGTGTTCATCGGATCACCTGCTGAATTGTGAAAACAATAACTAAAATTATCTTTATTATTTGCCGTATAAAGAAAAAAGTCTGTTAAATTTTTCAAAAATTGCATTAAAATATACATTTTTTCGCCTTTTGTGCTTATAAGCGGAGGCGATTTTATGACAAACTTTTTTATGGTTCCGAACGAGGTGTTTAACCTCAAGCTAAAACCTCACGAATTTTCGGTTTTGTGCTACATATTGAAGTGCTGTGACAAAACAAAAACCTGCTATCCGTCAATAATGACCATTGCAAATGCCTGTTCAATTTCCGAAAACACGGCAAGAAAGTGCGTAAACAATCTTTGCGAACGAAACATAATTTCAAAATCGGGCGGTTTTGCGGTCGGAAAATTCGGCAAAATTCAGCCTGCTCCCTATATATTTTCTCTCAACTCAGACTTTTACGATATCGGATTTTGCCGTGACAACCTCGTTGAACACTACGCAAATAATGCACCTGACCCTTGCACGCAATGCAGTACCCCTCTGTAAATTCTGCGCCACCCCCCTGCATCTCCTGCACCACTCCCCCTCACGATTTGCACCCTAATAATACCCATAGAAAAAGACTAAGAGAAAAATACCCAAGGAACAATACCAAATGAATAACTGCAATGAATGGAATCGAGAGCAAATACTGACGAATTGCATTCTTGTAATCGCAGAAATCTGTGTTATACTTAAGTTGAAAATAATTTGATGAGGTGATAGCATGGTAATAAGAGAGGTTCAGGACAGAGATTTCGTTCAGCTTGCGGAAATGAGATGGACACATGCTGTTGAGGACGACGAAACTTACGGTGAACACAACACCGACGGTGTAACAAAATCGGTATTTATCGAGGAGTTCGTTGCCTTTTTATACACAAACAAGGAATATAAAATCTTCGTTGCGGAAGATGAGAATGCGAAAATTCTTTCGGCAATGTTTGTATATCTTATTCCGACAATTCCCACCCTGAATGCAAAGCGTGAATTTATTGCGTATCTCACAAAGGTGTTCACGCTTGAAGAGTATCGTGGCAAGGGCATCGGCACTCGACTGCTCGATTATGTAAAGAACTACCTTTCGTCAATCAACTGCGAACTTGTCTTTGCATGGCCAAGCGAAAATTCGGCAGAATGGTATAAATCTCATGGTTTTTCCGACACCAACGAAATTTTTGAGTGCAGATTATAACAATAAAAAATATAAGAGAACAATCGGGTAACAGATTTACTGAATGTAAACTTCTGCTACCCGATTGTTATTCTATACCGAAAATATCATGGAAATATTTAAGCGTGGAATATTTGTATTTTCGTTCAAAAGACTTTTTGTCAGCGTTTTCAAAATCTGAAACCGATTTGACATAGCCCTCTATGTATTTTGAAATCTGTTTTTCAATTTTATAAATACTCATTTTGACAGCCTTATATTCATTGTATCTACGACTGCATTTTCAATTAAATATTTATCATAATCCTCAGGTCTGATAAGAACCGTTTTTGAATAATCAAGCCCCGATGAATCGGCTTTTGACCTTTCTGTATTTTTAAACAGGAACGCATTTTTATGATGAATATGCGACCTAAACGGAACACAAATATAATAATCATTATGAGTTTTAATTAACAAACATCCTTATGGGCGCTTGTCTTTTAACATCAATTCTCTGTAATGCGACTGAGGATAGTCTGCTATAAATTGTTTTGACAGATAAATAACGCTGAATATCACTTTAAAATTCCCCTATACCTGACCACATCTAAGATGTCAAAAATATTTTAGAATCTCAGTTGAAGTTATAAATTTCCACTAAACGCTAAAGGGCTAACCCACTATTGAAAAAAGAGCAGACACCGCAAGATGTCTGCTCCAAATCATCGCTCGGTCAATTTTTATTTTACCGATGTGTCAGAACCGTCACACATCATCGTCAATCGGTCATTTTTATTTAGTCACGAGTCAGAACCGTCACTCGTCATCAAACGAAAAGCCATATCGGTTTTTCTATTATTATTTTATCCGAAATATAATTTTTTGTCAAGCATTTTTATGCTGACATAACACTTCGGATACACTTTTATTATAAGCATATTTTTTTAAAATATTACGAACAAATTAAATAACAAAAAAACGGCACCCCGATTTTACTCGGAGTGCCGTAATTAATTTTGATTACAGAATCAGAATCGTGTTGAGTGTGGAATATTCCGCATTATTTAGCGTAAGCAGAATCTCCGCCGATCTGACCGTCGATACCTGTAAATCCGCTTGCGCAGCATACATAAACTCTCATGTTAGCCTTAGCAAGTTCCGGAACTGTAAGTGTACCGTCAGTAACATACTTAACATCACCTGTAACAGCGTCAATATACTTGCCGTTAGGAATGTTCTTGAATGTTGCACCTGAAGAAATTGAAACGAGTGCAAGGCTGTCTGTGTTGTCGTCAGTATAACGGCGAACATAAGACATATCTCCACCTGTTACATATGTGCTTGATGCTGTGTACTGTCCCTTCTGGAGAGCGGGGATAGCACGACGAATAGCATTAACCTTTGAAAGGTGCTTACTGAGCGGGCTTGCAAGAGTGTCAGCAACAGTGCCTGATGCTGTGTACTCACTGAAGTCAGTAGCGTTTACAGTACCCTCAAGATAATCACCGAAGTATGCACGACCTGAGTTTTCAAGAGAAATAAGTGTACCCTTATCAATAAGCTCACCCTTCTTGAACTCAACTTCCGAACCATAGTATACGCAAGGAATACCACGGAATGTGAACATAAGATCCATATTCTCTGCCCATGTCTGTGTACCGCCTGTGAAACGAGTTGTTTCATCCGGCTGTTCAGGAGCATAGTCGTGTGAATCAACATACATTACGCTGTAAGTTGCATCATTGTAATACTGGTCGTTGTTAACAGCGAAGTTATAAGCGTTCTTAGCGCTACCGAACATTCTGTGCATCTGGAAGTCAATTGCATCCATGCCTGATGCCATAGAACGGTCGGAACCGTGATATGTAATACCGTCAAGGTAAGCGTTGTCGCTCTTTGGCTGTGTAGAATCCATATCACCGTTGTAATTATCTTCTTCAAGATAATGCTGAAGAACGAGGTTCATGTTGTCGTTGATGTCTGAAGCTGATGTGCCCCAGTTCCAGCTGTCTGCCCACTTAGAGTTAGACTCTTTCCATGTGTAGTAAGGAGTTGACTCCTCGGCATGGCCACGATACCAAACTGATGTGTATCTTGTGCAGATTTCGCCGAACATATAGAAGTTAGGCTTGCCTGCTGCCTTAGCAGCATCCATAAGCTGATCATTGAACATAATGTTGAGAGATACTCTCGGAATGTGACGAACAGTATCAACACGGAAGCCGTCAACGCCCATATCCATATACTTTGAATATGAATCTACAACATATTCTGCAACTGCAGGGTTCTCTGTGTTAAGGTCAACGCAGTCACCTGCAATCTGGCTGAACTTTGTTGTCCAGTCATCATAGTTAGGACTCTGGAAATAGCCTGTATGATAGTAGTTGTTCGGGTTGTAAGTATCACTCTGTGAAATCTTATTCATAGAGAAGTCCTGCTTTGCAGGCTGAGGACCGGTTGAGTTACCGTTGTCGCCTGAGTAAGTAACATTCTTCATAAGATTAAGTCTCTGCTGATACTGAACACCCGGCTTCTGAGCCCAGTATTCCTCAGGTGACTTAAGGCCGTATGTATCAAGAAGATACTGTGTAGGAATCAATGACTCCTGAAGGTTGCCAAGGTCTTTAGTTGTATCCTTTGTGAAAAGATTACAGAAGTATGCTTCACCAAAGTTACCTGTGTGCTGAAGAACTACGTCCTGAATAATCTTCATGCCCTTCTGGTGAGCATCGTGAATAAGATCCTCGTATGTGTAGTCTGAGCTTTCATAACGAGCATCAACTGTTGACAAATCCATAGCATGATAGCCGTGGTAGTCATAGCCTGATCCGTTTGTAACAACAGGTGTTACCCAAATTGCGCTGAAACCGAGAGCCTTGATGTAGTCGAGCTTGTCACCGAGACCTTTAAAGTCACCGCGCCATGCAGGGTCATCATCACCGTTGCCGGCTGTGCCGTCATCCCAGCAATGAACATCGTTGCCTGTATCGCCGTTATAGAAACGTGTTGTCATAACAAAGTAGATTGTTTCTTCACGCATATCAACGCTGCCAACCGGATCCGGCTCGTCAGGGTTGTATTTTGACCATTTACCGTTTTCACAGTACCAGTCAGCGCTTGCAGCAGATTCAAGTTTTTTCTCCGAAGAATACTGCTTGCCGTCAGCGTCTGTAACAATGGCATTTACCTTTGTAACATCTGCTACATGGTAGTTATACCACTTGTCACCCTTTGTCATTTTCTCACCGGGGTAAGACTTTGACATGGCGCTGTTTGTGGGGAGCGAGTTCCACAAATATACATATGGCTGTGTACCGTCACTCATTCTTACATGAATTGTGATGCCTGTTTCTGTTGTATCCGCAGATACAGCGTCAGAGTCGGAACTCTGAGCTGCATTTACAGAAATTACTCCTGCGGTTACAACCATCATCACAGCAAGAACAAGTGCGCACAGCTTCTTTATTCTTGTCATAGGTATATCTCCAATCTTTCTTTTACTTAATGTTTGGATTAATCAAGGTTTACAACGATTTTCAGAATGATTGTTGCATCCTTAACACTGATTGCACCGTCACCGTCAAGGTCGCAAATTTTGAGGTCAAGTGTTTCGAGAGCCGGAACATCCGGAAGTCCTACAATTGACTTCTGAAGATATGTTGAGTCCATAACAGTTACATCTCCGTCATCGTCAACATCGCCACGGAGTCTTTCGGGAGCTGTTGTAGGCTGAACTGTTGTTGGCTGAGAAGTTGTAGGTTTAACAGTTGTTGGCTGTGGAGTTGTAGGCTTAACAGTTGTAGGCTGAACTGTTGTTGGCTGAGGAGCAGTTGTAGGAACAACAACTGTTGTAGGCTCAGTAACATCGTCTGCAGCTGTGTAAGTATAAGTCTTGTTTATTGTGCTGTTGTCAGAACCCTGTACATAAACATTAACCTTGTATTCACCCTTCATTTTAGGAACGAATGTGTAAATGTTGTTGAGTGTGTAGTAAGGTGTGTTCTGAGCACCGTTAGGATCAGTTACAACATACTTGTAGAAAAGAAGGTTAGTACCTGTCTTACCGCCGCCTGCCTTAACTGTTACAGTAGCAGTTGAGTTAACCTTGATAAGGTTAAGGTTTGCAGGAGTAACGCTCTTGATGATTGGCTTAACAATTGCTGAGTCGTCCTTAACTTCAAGAGTCATTGTACGGTTGTTTGTGTTGCCGTCTGTGTCCTTAAAGTCAAATGTAATTGTGTATTCACCTGCAACTGTAGGAGTCCATGTTACTGACTTAGCAGAAGAGAAGTCGGAAAGTGTTGATGTTCCGCCCTGTGCGTTAGTAACAGAGAACTTGTAGCTTACTGCTGCGCCGCTCTTATTGGCAGCAGTTGCAGAAAGCTGTACATCTGTACCTGTGTAGATGTTTGATGCAGGATCAGCAGTAAATTCCTTAACCTGGAGAGGGCTTGTATCGTAAACAGACCATTGATTAGTCTTGTTGTTGTAGATATAGCCGTCCTTTGCAGTAAGGTTTCCTGTCTGTGACTGACCGCTGTTGCTGAAGATACAGCTGGCATATGTCTTTGATGCGGTGTACTGATATACATTGCCACCGATGTTTGTCATCTTTACACCCGGCCATGAACCGTTGCTGTCAGAATTGCTGTTCCACATATAAGCAACAGGTGTTGCCCAACCTGCCTCGTTGTTGAGGTAAACAGTTGTGCCTTCACCGCTGGGAGTTGTTGCTGTTGTAGCAGTTGTTGCTGTTGTTGCGCTTGTAGGTCTCTGAGCAGTTGCGTCCTGTGAAGGAGCACCTGCATAATCCGACCATGTACCCTTTGAAAGGTCATAGATTTTGCCGTGACCCTGGTATGCAAGGTCGTCTGTCTGATCTGAGCCGTTGTTGAAGATTACCATTGCATAATCCTTGTCAAGAGTGTAAGAATATACACCGTCCTCAACCTTTGTCATTGCTTTACCCGGCCAAGATGCGTTGCTGCCGACACCGTCAGTCCACATATAGCAGTTAACTTTTGACCAGCCGTTGTTTACCCTAACGTAAACAGTATCGCCTGTTGCAGCAGAAGCACTGACTACACCGACGAATACGGTTGAAACCGCCAGCATAAGGCAAAGCACAAGGCACATGATTTTGTGTTGTCTTTTTACCATTTTGATTTCCTCCAGAATTATTTTTTTTGTTGCACGTGTGAAGCTACTCAACACTACTCCACAATTACTCTTTAATTCTACATTATTGAACCGCTAATAATTTTCTCTTAAAGAATAATAAAATTTCTTGCGTCACAAATTATTCACATTCAAATTGTGCATAATAGACAATGAAACAATAATTAGCAAAAAAACAGGATAATAAAAGCAAATAGTCAGATGTTCGGTTAGCAACATCTGACTTTATTTGCAGTTTCATGTCAAAAAATCTTCATTTGATTACTTCTTTTTGATTTTGTCCCAATAGGCTTTGAACGCCTGCTCGTTTTTATTTCTGCCGTATTCGTAATACTTCTTGTCCTTTAGGGCATCGGGCAGATATTGTTGCTCAACATAATGGTTCGGAAAATCGTGGGGATAAAGATAGAACTGTCCCTTGTTTGGATTGTCATCTCCGTCAAAGTGCCTGTTCTGCAATTGTCTGGGGACAGGACCCGAGTTACCTGTTCTTATGTCAGCCAAAGCTCTGTTTATACCCATATATGCCGAGTTGGATTTTGGGGCATTGCACACCATCACCACGGCATCGGCAAGCGGAATTCTCGCCTCGGGAAGTCCGACAGCCTGCGCCATATCAACGCATGACTTTACAATCGGCAAAAGCTGTGGATACGCAAGTCCCACATCCTCACTCGCACACACCATAAGTCTTCGACACGCACTCGGCAGATCGCCTGCCTCAAGCAGTCTTGCAAGATAGTGAAGTGCGGCATCGGGATCGCTTCCGCGCATACTTTTCTGATAAGCCGAAATAATATCATAATGCTCATCGCCCTCACGGTCATATCTGACCGCACTTTTCTGCACAAGCTGTTCAACGGTTTCAAGTCTGACAACCTTTTTTCCGTCAATTTCATCTGTTGCAATCACGGAAAGCTCAACGGCATTCATAGCCTTGCGAACATCTCCTCCGCACCCCGATGCAATTTTTTTTGCACATTCTTCGGGCATTTCAATATCCGTACCGCTCTCCTCGGCAAGAAAATCACTTGCACGGTAAACCGCCTTTTCAACCTCATCCGGCTCAACCGGCTTAAATTCAAAAACAGTCGAACGGCTCAGAATTGCGTTATATACATAAAAATACGGATTTTCGGTTGTTGACGCAATCAGCGTGATACTGCCGTTTTCAATGTATTCGAGCAAGGTCTGCTGTTGCTTTTTGTTAAAATACTGAATTTCGTCAAGATAGAGCAAAATTCCGTTAAGCCCCGAAAAAGTGTTAAGCTGTGCAACAATCTCCTTTATGTCGGCAGTTGAAGCCGTTGTGCCGTTAAGCTTTTTGAGGGTACGGTTTGTCTTTTTGGCAATATATGTGGCAAGCGTAGTTTTTCCGACCCCCGAAGGACCGTAGAAAATAAGATTCGGAATATCTCCGCTTTCAATAATTTTACGCAAAGGTCTGTCGGGTGCAATAAGATGCTTTTGTCCCACAATGTCATCAATTGTCTTTGGACGAATCCTGTCCGCAAGCGGTTTGTTCATAATTTTTCTCCCATGACTTCAAGTTGCGTATTTGATGTCAAGCCTCGTTGTTCTCGGCTCTTCTAATATAGTACATTTGTTCGGGTGATTTGTCAAGCAAAAAGTTACAGTCCGCACGGCGAGCCGACTTTTTATGTTCGTGCAGATAGTTTGTAATGTCAAAAAAAACATATTATGCCCGAGCGTAGTATTGTATTTGTTCCCACAATCCAGTAGGGGCGTTCATTGGACGCCCGCCAAGTAAAGGCACAAACATTGTGATAGAAATAAACTGTATAAATATCACAAAGTTACCGCTATTTTGTAGGAGCTAACCGTGTTCGCCCGTTCGTGTGCAACGCACATGATTGCACGCAATGCGTGCAAATTTGAACACACAATTTATATTATATCAAAACATATTATATAAACATAAACATTCATCAAGCGGGCGGATGATATCCGCCCCTACGGGTTTGTGACATTTATAAAATTTGTTTTAACATATAATTTGTACCATTACTTGCAGGCATACACAGTTCGCCCTTACATTTAAACGCAACTTCTATATATACAAAAACAGTCGGGCGACAATGATTTGCATTTTGCAAACTGTCTGCCCGACATTAATTTTCAATTTTCCATTTTCAACTTTCAATTTAAAAAAACTTCCGCTCGGGCATCTACGCTCTCACCTTGATGTGTCTGTCTTCACGAACTGGGAACGGCGGCTCGCCGTCCATTTTCAACTTTCAATTTTCACCGATTCCCACAACTATTTTCTGAATTTTCGTGGCATCGGCAACCGTGATATCTCCGTCACCGTCACAATCGGCATTGCAAAGCTGTGTGTTGTCAAGCTGTTCAAGCTTTACTATATACTTCTGAACAGTGGTTGCGTCAATGACGGTAATATCTCCGTCAAGGTCAACATCTCCGTTCAAAATCTTATCATTTTTGAGAGCAACAGCTTTGATAACAAATGTACCGCCGAGCATATCGTCTCTCTCGGTTTTGTACCAGTCGAGCAGTTCACATGTTGTGCCGTCATATTTAATGTAGCTGTTACCGTAAGATGAATCGTTGAGGAATGTCATTTTCGTTGCACTTGTAAGCCATTCGCCGACACCAAGCTGACTTGATTCCTCTGAATTTGTCTTGATTCTCACACCGACTGCACCTCTTCCGAGCGGTGCAACAAATCCGTTTGCATCAACAGACTGATAACCGCTGTATGCAACCTTGCCCGATGCAACAGACTTCCATTCGCTCTCATCATTTGAGGGAACACCGTCCCTTACGGGAATGTAGTAAATCTCATAATCCGCACCGTTGCTCTTTGTTTCAAAAAGCACCTTATCAAGTGTACGGCTGTTTTCGCCAAAATCAAAGCAATTGATGAATGTAATGTCGTTGCTGTCAACATAATCAAAGCTGTATGTAGCACCGTAGCGTTCATCCTGCAACAATGTCATATCGTCGGTAATCTCCGTCACCTCGTCAATTGTGAAATTCGGGGAATACTTATCGCCGAAAATGTACTTATCCTCATATGAAAGCCAGAAATAACCGCCCATTGTGTTGTTGTCGCCCCAGCTGTTGCGCACAAGCCATGCTCCGTTGTTCTGTGGCAACACACCTGTTCCGTTAGAGAATCTGTATCTGCTGAGATTATCGTTCCAACCCACAATGCTGATTGTGTGGCCGACATAGTCGCCGTCATATGACTGCGGCATAAAGTAGGTTGTGCCTGCATTGTTAAAGCACTTGTTTGATGTGGCATATGACGCTGTCACCGAGCCGTTGTCGATTATTGCCTGCTTGATTTCGTTTGAATCAGCGCCGTCAAGATAACGCAGTTTTGTTGTGCCGTATTTAGTCTTGTCGGCTGTCATATCATCGCCGTGAATATTTTTTGAAAAATCAATCTTACCGACATCGGCAATCTCTGCACCGCCCTGCCATGAGGTGAGATAGCCGGGATAAATATTTGTAAATCCGCCGTCACGGTATTTTCTCTGCCAGCCCTTGCCGTTTGTCTGTGTTGTGGAACTTGCGTTTGCGTGGTCATGTGACATCTCGGTAACGGGATAGCCAAGCTTCAAAAGCTTTGTTTCAAAACCTTCTGTGCCTGCAACCGCCCAGCAATCGTTATACTGCTGAGCCTTGATAGGTGTTACAAAGCCGAGATTTTTTGAGCTGAAATTACTCGGAAGTCCGTTTTCGTCAACAAGCGAATAGCCGATTGCGGAATATGCAGACGGAAAAGACGAATCCGAGGATTGTGCATTCTTTGTGACCGACTCAAAGCCGTCATCAATTTCAGCCGCATTTACGCTTGCAATACCGACCGAAATCATACACACCGCAGAAACCGCTGCGGTAATTTTTTTAACAAATTTTTTGTTCATAAAATCACCTGTATATAATGTAAAGTTGTGTATTTGTTTTAGAATTATAATCTGTCTCTTTTTCTTCATAATAAAGAATTTAAATCTGAGCAGTTTCCGCTTTGCTTTATAACAAAGAATTTAATTTTGCTTAGCTTTATAACAAAAAATTTAAATCTGAACAAATTCCGCTTTGCTTGCAAGGAGCGGAATTTGTGATAGATCGCAATCTACGCAGAGGAGCGTCAGCTCCTTAGAAATTCAGTGTCAACTGAATTTCGGGAGCATCTACTGCCTTTTAGGCAGTAGATACCTGCGTTAAGATTATAACAAAACAAAATAGTCTTGTAAATAGAATACATAATATAAAATTGCACAATAATAACAATATACAAACAAATTTGCGAAACGGGGGATTATTTTGCAGTTCAGAACCGACCTTGCAATTGAAGCAAGAGAAATTGCAGGAGAAAACACAGGCGGTATTGAATTCAAAAAATACAGTGAAAACGGTCTTGAAATTTCACGGCTGATTGTAAAGAACCAAAAGGCAAGACAGGCACTCGGCAAAGAAATCGGCACATACATTACAATTGAGTTGCCGTCACTCACCGACAATTTTACCGAAACCGACAAACGGCTTGAAACCGTCGGCAATGAAATCAAACGGCTGTTGCCCGTAAACGGACTTGTGCTTGTTGCAGGACTCGGCAACATGGAAATCACTCCCGACTCACTCGGACCGAAAACAAGCCGACGCGTGCTTGCCACCCGTCATATAGGCGGAGAAATTGCCCGTTCAACGGGACTTGACCGACTTCGCCCCGTTGCCGTAATGCAGACGGGAGTCACGGGACAGACGGGCATTGAAACAGGCGAATACATTCTCAGCATTGTACGGCGGATAAGACCGACAGCCGTTGTTGCAATTGACGCACTCGCCTCACGCAGAACCGAAAGGCTCGGCTGTACACTTCAGATAAGCGACACAGGAATCTCACCCGGTGCGGGGGTGGGCAATCACCGAACCAAAATCACAAAGGAAACAATCGGAGTTCCTGTTATTGCAATCGGAGTGCCAACTGTTGTTGACGCACAAACGCTTGCGGTTGACATTCTCGGCAATGACTGCAACCGAAAAACGGAGAAAATGCTCATGCCGCAGGGCAGACAGCTTGTAGTCATTCCGAGAGAAATTGACCTGCTCACGGAAAGAGCCTCAAGGCTCATAGCCTTTGCACTCAACGGAGCGCTGCAAAATGAATTTGATTTGCCCGACCTCATCTCGTTAATGTAAATCCACGCATATTTACACATATTCACCTACGGCACGGCATATATTTATTGCAGAAACCGATAGCCAACATATGTACGGATTGCAGGTGATTTTGTGAAAAGTGAAGGAACATCAAAAAAGAAACTGAAAAAAGCCTTAAAAACAAGCACAGCCGTTGTACTGTTGACAACGGCTGTTTTAAGCGTTATATACAGACTGCCTCTCTGCTTTGAATCACAGAATCCTGCGGCACTTGCCGCTGCCGCTTTTACTCTCACAAACGGAGAATACAAGCTTGAAAATTCAAAGGTGGAAAAGCCGACAACTTCCGACCAAAAGCCCACAGAATCAGCCGACACGGAACCTGTTGCCGAAAAAAATCACAAGCGTGACAAAAGCACCTATTACGATTCCTACGGCAACCATGACGGCGAGAACAAATACACGGTTGAGGAACGCACCATAGGCGACACGGGAACTCAGGTTGACAACTGCTTTGTCAAGAACAAAACGGGACTGTCGCTTGACTTTGACGGACTGCTTTCGGCAAAACTGCCGTTTTCAATTGACAAGGGCATAAACTCACCGCAGGTTCTTATCTACCACACCCACACAAGCGAGGCATATCTTGACGAAGATGTTGACTTTTTCTATGACAGCTTTTATTCACGCACAAACAACAACGATTTCAATGTTGTGGCAGTCGGAGATGCACTCACCGAACAGCTCAACAAGCGTGGAATAAAAACGGTTCATGACACGACAATTCACGATGAATCCTACAACGGTTCGTATGACCGAAGTGTTGACACAGTGTATAAAAATCTTGAAAAATATCCCGATATCAAGGTTGTTATCGACCTGCACCGTGATGCAATCGGAACGGACGAAAACAAGGTTAAGCCCGTGTTTACATACAAAGGCAAAAAGGGTGCGCAGATTATGATTCTTGCGGGTTGCGACACAGACGGTGAACGGGGTTTTGACTGCTGGGAGGAAAATTTAAACTTTGCCCTGAAAATTCAGGACAAAGCCGAAACCCTCTACCCCGATATGACCAGGCCGCTGAATTTTGACTACTTTGCATACAATGAATATGTCTGCAACGGTTCGCTGTTAATAGAAGTCGGCACAGAATCAAATTCCATTGACGAGGCAACCTACTCGGGCAGTCTGTTAGGCAACGCAATTGCCGATGTGCTGTTGCAACAGTAGGGGCGTTCATTGGACGCCCGCACGGCGAGCCGCCGTCCCCAATTCGTGTAGACAGTTTGTAAATGTCAAAAAGCATATTATGCCCGATCGTAACATTGCAACCGTTCGCACAATTCCACATATAAAAAACAGTCGGGAAGACATTGTTTTGCATTTTGCAAACTGTCTTCCCGATCTTTATTATAATCTTTTCAATTTACTTACGATTTTTTCCACGCTGACGGGGCGAACAGCAACATCAACGGGAACAATTCGAGTCTGCCTGCTAACATATCGAAAATCAAAATAATTTTTGACAAAATACTGAATTCCGAATAGTTGCCGACAGGGCCAACCATTCCAAGACCCGGACCTGTGTTGTTGATATTTGCGGCAACAGCCGTGAAACTCGTCACAAAATCCGTCTGATCAAGCGAAAGCACAAGCCAGCTTAACGCAAAGATTCCGATGTACAGCACAAGGAAAATTGAAGTTGACCTCATAACGTTGTGGTCAATCGCCTTGCCGTCCATTTTAACGGTCTTAACATTTCTCGGATGAATGAGGAGTGAAAACTCCTTTCGTGTTTCCTTAAAGAGCAAAATAACTCTTGAAACCTTAAAACCGCCGCCTGTACTGCCTGCCATTGCACCGATAAATGTGATAATCATAATCACAGTTTTTGAAAATTCAGGCCAGTTATTGACATCCGTCAAACCAAAACCTGTTGTCGTGATAATTGACGAAACATAGAAAAAGCTCTGGTGAACCGCATCATACGCACTCGGATAAAGTGACCTGATGTTAAACGCAATCAAGGCTGTTGACAGCACGATAATTCCGAAATAAACCCACAGCTCCTGAATGCGGAAAGCCTGCTTAAACTTCTTCGCAAGAATGAGGATATACACGGAAAAGTTAATTCCGAACAGCATCATAAATACAGCAATAACGGTTTGCAGATAATTGCTGTATGAAGCGATACCTGCGTTGGTAACACCGAAACCGCCCGTACCTGCCGTTGCAAAGCTTATGTTAAGTGCATCAAAAACAGGCATTTTGCCTATAATTAAAAATATAAATTCAAGTGCAGTCAAGCCGAAATAAATTCCGTAGAGCATCATTGCGTAATTTCTCATTTTCGGAACAGCCTTGCCCACAATCGGACCCGGGCTCTCGGCTTTCATAAGGAAAATATTCTGCTGACCGCCGAGCTTCGGGATAATCGCAAGCAAGAACACGATTACGCCCATACCGCCCAACCAATGGAGAAAGCTTCGCCACATAAGCATTCCGTGGCTCAATGCCTCAACATCGGTAAGTATAGTTGAACCTGTTGTTGTAAAGCCCGACACGGTTTCGTAAAAAGCGTCAATAAAACTCGGAATCTCACCGCTCAGCCAGAACGGAAAACATCCTACAAAAGACATAAGAATCCAGCTTAACGCAGTAGCCGCAAAGCCTGCCTTCTGATAAAGCACGGGGTTTTTCGGCTTTTTTACTTTTACGGCAAGCAAGCCCAAAAGTGCCGACAAAGCACCTACTCCAAGAAAATAAAGTCCCTCGTGTTCGCCGTATATAAATGAAGTAACGGTTGCAATCTGCATAGCCGCGCCCTCGACAATAAGAACCCAGCCGAGGATATACACAATTAATCGTTTGTTCATTACGCTCCCCTCAACGCTTTACAATATCTTCAAGCTTGCTAAGACCTTTTTGCATGGTAAGCACAATTACCGTGTCCTCAGGTTTAATCACATCCGTACCTTGCGGAAGAATAATTTTTCCGCCTCTGTTAATGCAGATAATCTGAAGATTATTCTTCAGATTAAGGCTCATAATCGGAACATTCGTAACCCTTGATTCCGCATTAACCTTGAATTCAAGAGCCTCAACCTTGTCGTCGTTAAGGCGGTAAAGCGATTCAACATTGCTGTCGCCCGTATTCTGCATCGCTCTGATATATCTTGCAATATATTCGCCTGTAAGGCTCTTTGGATGAATAATACATTCAAAATTCTGATCATGCAAAAGCGGATCAAATGACGCATTATTTACCTTAGTAATCAATTTTGCCTTTGTAATGCCCTTTAGGTACATCGTTATGATAATATTTTCTTCGTCATAATCCATAAGAGCGGCAATGCCGTCAGCGTGTTCAACACCCTCCGAAAGCAACAGCGACTGATCCATGCAATCGCCCTGAATTATAACAGCCTCAGGCATAGCCTCCGAAAGAAAGTTGCAGCGTTCGGGATTTTTCTCGATAATTTTGACATTCGCACCGGATTTAATAAGCGTCTTTGCAAGGTAGAACGAAACCTTGCCACCGCCGAGAAGGATAACATCCTTACTTCTGCCGATTGCAATACTGATACGCTTAAAGAATTTTGCGGCAATTTCGGGCTTTGCAACAACAGAAATTCTGTCACCGCCGTTAATAACAAAATCACCGTTAGGAATGAACATCTCATCCCCTCTCTCAACCGTACAGATTCTCACCTTACCTCTGAGGTTGTCAACTCTGCTCAAAGCAGTTCCGACAATTGACGAATTCTGCGGTACAGTTACCTTGATAAGCTCAACAACGCCCTTTGAGAACGAATCAATTTCAAGCGCACCCGAAAATCTTAACAGACGACTGATTTCATTAGCGGCGGTCTGTTCGGGATTGATTGCCATAGAAAGGCCGAGATGCTCTTTGATTCTGTAAAGGTCGTTTGTGTATTCGGGATTACGCACTCTTGCAATTGTGTGGGTAACGCCTGCCGCCTTAGCCATAAGACACGAATACAGATTGATTTCATCCCTTGCGGTTGCGGCGATAAGCAAATCGGCATACTCTGCGCCTGCCTCAATAAGCACATCATATGTTGCACCGTTTCCCTCTATGCCGAGAACATCAAGCGAATTTGCAAGTTTATCGACTGCACCGTGGTTAATATCGACTACGGATATTTCATGTCCCTCCAAATTAAGCTCCGACGCTATTGAAGAGCCAACCTTTCCGCATCCAACAATTATAATCCTCATAAAATTTCCTCTTAACCATTATTTAAAAACAAGGTGCGGACCACTGAAATAATTCACCCGTCCGCATATCAAAGTCATAATACACCTATTTTATACTAAAATCAATACCAAAATAGAAAGAATCCGACTATATACAAATTTTATTTATTGTGCAAAACAGAAGAGCCGAGGTTCTGTACCCAAAAATAACGACCGCAACATATTTTGTCGAGCATTAAATTATGACCGCATGCACAAATTCGGGCGTAGGGGCGGATAATATCCGCCCGAAGTAATGGTAGAAATTATTTTATTGGCAATAAAATCCGATAAATGTCGCAAAGTTGTTGTTATCCTGTAGCGGCGGTCAGTGACCGCCAATCAATTCGTGTGTAAATACGAATTGAATAAGTAATCACACAAATTATTTTGCAAATAAAATTTTATAATAAACGAAACGCTGTACAATGTCGAACCGATTTTACAATCGGTTCGATTGGCGAACACGGTTCGCCGCTACATTATTTTTCAGTATCTGCATTTCATTTATATAGTTTAGTTTCATGATAAATTTTCTGCCGTTACTTAGCGGGCGGATAATATCCGCCCCTACAAAATCGCAAAAACAATTACAATACTACGCTCGGGCATAATATGTTTTAATATTACAAACTATCTTCACGAATTGGGAACGGCGGCTCGCCGTGCGGGCGGATAATGATTTCCATACGGACAAAAATTTTAACATAACAAAAATTGCATCAGAGCCTTTCTCGGGCATCTGATGCAATCTCTTTATCTAACTATCTTCTCGAATAGACAGCGGTGGCACACCGCCGACCTTAATTTTACATTTTCAATTTTCCATTTTCAATTCAGAACAAAAATTACTTATTTTTGTTCTGAATGTATTCGTCAATAGCGGCTGCGGCTGTTTTGCCTGCACCCATTGCGAGGATAACTGTTGCAGCGCCTGTTACAGCGTCACCGCCTGCATATACGCCTTCACGGGATGTAAGACCGTTTTCGTCAGCGATGATACCGCCCCACTTCTGAGTGTCAAGTCCCTTTGTTGTAGCCTTGATAAGCGGGTTAGGTGATGTACCGATTGAAATAACAACAGCGTCAACATCAAGAACGAACTCACTGCCGGGGATTTCAACAGGTCTTCTTCTGCCGCTTGCGTCAGGCTCGCCGAGTTCCATCTTAATGCACTTCATACCCGTTACGAACTCATCTTCGTTGCCGAGAATTTCAACAGGGTTATTGAGGAGCTTGAAGATAATTCCCTCTTCCTTTGCATGCTCAACTTCTTCCTTACGGGCAGGAAGCTCTTCTTCGCTTCTTCTGTAAACAATATAAACCTCTTCTGCGCCAAGACGCTTTGCACAACGAGCGGCATCCATTGCAACATTACCGCCGCCGACAACTGCAACCTTCTTTGCGTGCATAATCGGAGTTGTGCTGTCGTCCTTATAAGCCTTCATAAGGTTTGTTCTTGTGAGGAACTCATTTGCCGAGTAAACACCGCAAAGGTTCTCACCGGGGATATTCATAAATCTCGGAAGACCTGCACCCGAACCGATAAATACCGACTCAAAGCCGTAATCGTCCATAAGTTCGTCAATTGAGAGAACTCTGCCGATAACCATATTTGTTTCAACCTTAACACCGAGCTCTTTAAGTGTGTCAACTTCCTTCTGAACGATTGACTTGGGAAGTCTGAACTCGGGGATACCGTAAACGAGAACACCGCCTGCAAGGTGGAGAGCCTCAAATACTGTTACATCGTAACCCTTCTTTGCAAGGTCGCCTGCACAGGTAAGACCTGCAGGACCCGAACCGACGATAGCAACCTTGTGACCGTTTGACTCAGGCTTATTTACCTTAACATCTGTCTGAGCGTTGTGCCAGTCGGCAACAAATCTCTCAAGTCTGCCGATTCCGACAGGCTCAGTCTTGATGCCTCTTACGCACTTTGACTCACACTGTGACTCCTGCGGACAAACACGACCGCAAACAGCAGGGAGTGAGCTTGACTGCGAAATTACATCATAAGCGCCTGCAAAGTTGCCCTGAGCAACCTCTTTGATAAAATCAGGGATTGCGATATGTACGGGACAACCGTTTACGCAAGGTCTGTGTTTACAGTTAAGGCAACGCTGTGCCTCCTCAATTGCAACTTCTTCTGTGTAGCCTGTTGCTACCTCAAGAAAGTTTTTATTTCTTACATTAGGATCCTGTGATGGCATAGGAGCCTTTTTTGGTGACATATTTGGCATGATTACTCAACCTCCTTCTTGAACAGATTACATGTTTCTTCGTGTGCATGACGCTCAAACGGCTTGTACATTGCGCCACGCTTCATAGCCTCGTCAAAATCAACCTTAAAGCCGTCAAAGTCGGGGCCGTCAACACAGGCAAACTTTGTCTGTCCGTCAACTGTAAGACGACAGCCGCCGCACATACCTGTGCCGTCAATCATAATCGGGTTCATGGAAACTGTTGTGGGAATATTGTAAGGCTTTGTTGTTTTAACAACAAACTTCATCATGATAAGCGGACCGATTGTAATAACGAGGTCATAGTCCTCGCCTGCCTTAATCATCTCTTCGAGAGGAGCTGTAACAACGCCCTTTTGACCGTATGAACCGTCATCTGTCATAAGAATGAACTTGTCTGAGCAAGCCTTGAATTCATCTTCAAGAATAACAAGATCCTTGTTTCTGAAACCGACAATTGAGTGAACCTCACAGCCGATTTCGTGGAGCTTTTCGGCAACAGGAAGTGCAATTGCACAGCCAACGCCGCCGCCTACAACGCAAACCTTTTTAAGACCGTCTGTATGTGTGGGAACACCGAGAGGGCCTACAAAATCGTGAATATAATCGCCTTCGTTAAGGTGATTGAGCTTTTCTGTTGTTGCACCGACAATCTGGAAGATAATACGAACTGTGCCGGCCTCTCTGTCATAGCCTGCAACCGTAAGCGGAATACGCTCACCGTTCTCGTCAACACGGAGAATGATGAACTGTCCCGGCTCTGCCTTTTTGGCAATAAGCGGAGCGTCAATTTCCATAAGTGTAACGGTTGGATTCAGAGATTTTTTCTTAACTATCTTGTACATTTTTCTCTTTTCCTTTCGCAATTGAATTCACATCAGTAGCGGCGAACAGTGTTCGCCAATCATTTCAAGTGCAAACTTGAAATGACTGAAATAACAATATAAAAAGTCTGAATTATCAGACCTTTCCGTCCGAGCATATCGAACCTTTTCCTATAAAATAAAAATCGGAATATGCCTAATGTATTCCGAACACCTTGTCGAATTAATTTTAGCACAATTATATCTGCGTTTCAAGTGAATTTTGATGATTTTTACATATAATCTTTGCCATTTCACCAAACAAACAGCCGATTCTGCCGTTATTTTTTTCACAACCCCACAAAAAGCACAATTCAATCAATTTTTTGAACCTAAGAATAATTTTTGCACATATGAAAATCCTAAAAAAAGAATACAAATGAAAGGGACGGTCATATGTCGGGAAACAAAAGAAAGGTTGTACTTGTGGGAACGGGAATGGTCGGAATGAGCTTTGCCTATGCGGCACTCAATCAAAATGTGTGTGATGAGCTCATAATGATTGACCTCAACGAAAAGCGTGCCGAGGGCGAGGCAATGGATTTGAACCACGGGCTTGCATTTTCGCATTCAAGCATGAAAATTCGTTGCGGAGGTTACGGTGAATGTGCCGACGCCGACATTGTTGTAATCTGCGCAGGTGCAAATCAAAAGCCCACCGAAAGCAGGCTTCAGCTTTTGCAGAAAAACGCTGTTGTATTTTCTTCAATTGTGCCAAAGGTTGTGCAAAGCGGTTTTGAGGGAATTTTCCTTGTTGCGACAAACCCCGTTGACATTATGACACGGGTGACCTATGAGCTTTCTGGATTCAATGCGTCAAAAATCATCGGCACGGGAACTACACTTGACACGGCACGGCTCAGATATCTCCTCGGCGAATATTTTGAGGTTGATCCACGCAACATTCACGCATATGTAATAGGTGAACACGGAGACAGCGAATTTGTTCCGTGGAGTCAGGCACTCCTTGCCGCCAAACCGCTAAAGGATGTCATGCGTGATAACCCAAAATCGTACTACATGGAGGAGCTTGAGCAGATAAGCGATGATGTGCGTTGTGCCGCTCACAAAATCATTGAGGCAAAGGGCGCAACCTACTACGGCATTGGTATGTCAATCGTCCGTATCGTCCGTGCAATTCTTCAAGACGAAAACAGCGTTCTGACAGTATCTGTTCGTCTGCGTGGCGAATACGGCGGCAAGAAAGATGTGTTCATCGGCAACCCGTGCATAGTAAGCGCAAACGGTGCAAAACGCATTTTGGAACTAAAATTAACCGAACAGGAATTGCAAAAGTTAGATAACTCCTGCACAATTCTGAATGACAACTTTAAGAAATTGAAATTATAAAAAACCTGTATTGTCTGTAGGGGGGATAATATCCGCCCTACGAAACAGCAACGACTTTTATATAAAAAATCGCATCAGAGCTTTTTCGGGCATCTGATGCGATTTCTATATTATACTATCTTCTCGAATTGGTAACGGCGGCTCGCTGTCAACTTTCAATTTGAAATTCGTCAGAACGGCAAAAGCCCCAAATCTTCAAGCAAAATCTTGAGTCCAAGCAAAATCAATACTGCACCGCCTAAAAATTCTGCCTTTGACTTATACTTTGCACCGAATACATTGCCTATTTTGATGCCGACAGCCGAAAGTATGAATGTTGTTGTGCCGATGATTGCGATCGCAGGTACGATATCAACATCAATACACGCAAACGAAACGCCTACCGCAAGTGCGTCAATGCTTGTTGCAACGGCAAGGGGCAGCATTGTCTTGACCGAAAACGAATCGTCAAGCTGTTCTTCCTCACCGAAAGCTTCTCTTATCATATTTGCACCGATAAGTGCAAGCAGGATGAATGCAATCCAATGGTCAATGCTTGTGATGAGCCACTCAAACTGCTTTCCGAGAAGATAACCGATAAGCGGCATAAGCGCCTGAAATCCGCCAAACCACAATCCGACAGTAATTGCGTGTTTAGGTCTCAACTTACGCACGGAGAGCCCCTTGCAAATTGAAACCGCAAATGCATCCATAGACAAGCCGATGCCGAACAGCAGTAATTCCACAAAACTCATAATATTATCCTCCGTTATATTTTAGTCGGCGGTGAAAGGAAACAGAACACCGTTTGCCGACCGTTTTTAATCAAAGTGATATTCAGCTGTTTCAATCAGTTTAAAATGGCTCTTTTTAAATTCAATAATTCCTGCTTTTTTCAGTTCACCGAGTGCTCTTGAAAGTGACGCTCTGTCAACCGCAAGATAGTTTGCAAGCTCGTCACGGGAAAACGGCAGGTCAACCTCACAGCTATGCTCACGCTTGCAATAGATTTGAAGAAGGTGCATAAATTTGCCCTTGATACTCCGTTTTGAAAGGCAGGCAAGGTGTTCCGAAATCTGCAAAAACACCTGTCTTTGTGACGCAAGCATATTGACGAGGATTTTCTGCTGAATCGAAGCAAGCGAATCCTCGGTTATAAACATCGACTCCGGCGGAATGAAAAGAATTTCGCAGTCCTCTCCTGCCATAATCTCAACAAGCGTATTGTAGTAGTCAAACATTGCGTAAAGCGTTCCGCTTGACTCACCGCTGCGAATTGTTTTGAGCAGACTTTTGTTGCCGCTGTAGTCCACAGAATAAAGGTATGCAGTTCCCGAAAACACAAGTCCCGTCATATGGCTGAACTTGTTTTCAACCCTTGCCGTTCCGCCACGGTTCAGCGACAGATAGTACGGCTTTGCATATTGTATGAACATAAAAATCTCGTGATCCGTCAATCCCGAAAACAACAGCTGATCCCTCAGCTTTGGCAAATGATCACGAGTAAAAACTTCTACATATTTTCTCATTTTATATCACGGCGTGTTGCCGTCCCCCTTCGTTCAGACGGTTTGCAACGGAAAAAGCCGTAATTTGTACATCGGCACACAATTCCGTCCTCTTAATCGTTACGGAACAAACCGTTTTTCTTCTCTTCTGTTTAAGTCAATTCGTTCAAATTATTCAAATTAGATTATATCACAAAACATTGCAATTGCAACCGTTTTCCCCTTGTGACGGGAAATTAAAAAAATTTCAAAAATTTTTTCTGAAAATTGCATAAAACAATGCATTTTTTCGTGTTTTTGCCTCTTTAAGTGGAGGTGTAACAATGATTATCTATGACAAACGAAAACCAAAAACTTTTGACGGTGCAAACTGCGTAGGCATCACGGGTGAAAATCTTGCCGAAACACAGGAATTTTTAATTCGGGGAATGTGCGACATTACGGTTGACTACACCATTCATCTGCGTTTTGCCGACGGCAGTGTAAATTCGGTAATTCCCGACAGCACCGCAATTGATGAAACAGGCACAAAACTTGTGTGGAAGGTCAGGAAAAACGACATTTTCATGCACGGCTATTTTGAACTTCAGCTTGAAGGCAGAGGCGAAAACGGCTATGTTTTCCAAACTCAGATCGTCACGCTTTATGCAGACGAGAGTATTCCGATTGAGGACAAAGAGTACCTTAATCCGAACTCAGAAACGCTGAAGCTTCGTGAAGAAACGAAAAATCTTCTTGACGAAACAAAGCTTTGCCGGACTGAAATTGACAAAACCAAAAAGTTAATTGAACAATCCGACATTACAAAAAAGGAGGACAACTCAAACAAGGTAAGTGATTCTTCTCAGATTACCGACTATACTCGAAATTATCCGAGTATCAAGTATCTTACCGATAACTACTGGGATAGCGGCGACAGCTACTCGTCGAATGAGGTTGACATTCTGCTTAACGCAAAAGCTGACAACAAAACCATTAATGAAAGATTGGTCCGTATGAATATGAGCATCGGCTCAAAATACGATTCGTCAAATATCGAACTTGGTACAGCTACTCTTACTCCGTACTCTACTCAGATTGATAAAATAAAATCTGCAACTTGCCTTTATGAAAAAATTGGCGATATCGTTATTGTAAATGTCACCGTCATTATGAACGCAACATCTTTAGGCGGAACATCTGCAATAGCTTTGCTCAATATGCCTTTCTCAAACAAATCGGATGCGATTGTTCATGATATCGGCATAAGCAAAAACGGCGGAATGTTCAGAGGAAGTGTAAATAAATCGGCTTGGTTGCAGTTTACTCCGCTCAATAAACAGGCTTATAATTTCGTCGCTGATGAGCAGGTAAACTTTTCTTTGATTTACAAAATATAAAAATAACGGAGGTATGAAAAATGGAACTTAAAGAAAAAATCACACTCGATATGCTCACAAAGGACAGCGTGTCGGTACTCAGACAGCAGTTTTTGACCTTTAACGGTGAAGAAATGCAGGTCGGCGGAAACATCCGCAACGCATATATGAATGACGAATCGGGCAGAGAACAGTTGAGAAAGGTTCTCTCTGACGAATACTTCAATGCCGTTATGGCAGTATGGCAGTGAATGATTCAAATTGAAAGTTGAAAATGGAAAATTGAAAATTGCGGTCGGCGGTGTGCCACCGCAGTCTATTCGAGAAGGCAGTCGGATAAAGAAATTGCATAAGATACCCGAGTAAGGTTCTGATGCAATCTTTGTTCATATCAAAAATTTGTCAGTAGCCCCGAACCGTGTTCGCCATAAATAAACAGTAAATTTCATATTAACAAAACAGTCGGGAAGACATTGCATTTTATTTTGCAAACTGTCTTCCCGACATTAATTTTCCATTTTCAATTTTCAATTTTACATTTAATTAAACCTTTCGCTCGGGCATAATATGTTTTTTTACATTACAAACTGTCTTCACGAACATAAAAAGTCGGCTCGCTGTTTACGGCTTTTCGCCTGTCAAAAATTCAATACTTCTCTCAATTGAATCCTTGGAGCTTCCCCAATCTTTGCCGTGGTTGCGGTAATCAAACATTGAGCAGAAATATGTGATATCTTCTTTAAGCGACAGCAGATATTTTTTTGTAAGACCTGCTGTTTCGGCATAGAACTGCGGTAAAAGCTTTGACGGCAGCTTGCTCTTTTGGGTTGCAACATTCATAATAAAATCGTAGTGTTTAAAGCAGATAAACGGCTGTTCGTTGTACAGCTTATAAAACTCCTCTCCCTTTGCCCACTCAACAAAAATCGTGTCGCAAAAATGGTGCATATCCCACTCAATTCTGTCGCATACATAACACGAATCAAGTCGCTTTTTAATGACTTCAAGCTGTTTCTTATCAGGCTTGCCCTTCAGCTTTTTCGGCATATCATTATCAATAATTTCCTGAAGATGACTTTCAAGAATAAGCGCATTCGGCAGTTTTTGTCCTTTTTCAAACATCTGCGAAAAATGGCGGTGACAAAAGCCTTTTTTGTTGGTTTCAATCCTGATATTAGGCTCCATCATCGCATCGCCCGTAATGAATTTTACATACTGCTCCTCAAGCATACTCTCCATTCGGCAAAACGGACAACCGCATTTCGGCATAAATATATCGTTAATCGGAATTGTGCAGATAGTTTCTTTCACAATAATTCTCCTTTTGAGTTAATGTAGTGGTTATAACACACCGTTTTCATCATATCAAAACATATGTGTTTAAACAAAATGTTTCATCAAGGCTTGCGTTCAATGAGTTCCTGTCTGAAATACAGTCGGGACTGAAATCTGTTTTACAAACAAACTATCTTCCCGACATTCATTTTCCATTTTCAATTTTCAATTTTTCATTTTAAATAAGTATATCATAATTTGCCCGAATGTGATATACTTTATTAAGAAAATTTCGGCGGTGAAAATCATGGAATGTATTGAACTCGACAACAAAATCAAAATAACCGATGTGCATGACCTTGACCTTGCGCAGACTCTCGACTGCGGTCAGAGCTTTCGTTGGAAGTTGCAGGACAACGGTTCTTTTCACGGTGTTGCCTACGGCAAAAGCGTAACCGTCAGCCTTGACAAAACGGATATGTACATTGAAAATGCAACGGCTGACGATTTCAAAAACATCTGGTACAGCTACTTTGACTTTTCGCTTGATTACGGAAAAATCCGTGAAGAAATCAGCACAATACATCCCGTTCTGAACGAGGCGACAAAGTACGCCCCGGGCATAAGGATTTTAAGGCAAGAGCCTTTTGAGGCACTCTGCACATTCATCATTTCGCAGAACAACAATATAAAGCGAATCAAGGGTATTGTTGAGCGTTTGTGCGAGAACTTCGGCACACTGCTCGATGACGGAGAATTTGCGTTCCCGACAGCCGAAACACTTGCAAAACTTTCGCCCGATGACCTTGCTCCGCTGAGGGCAGGATTTCGCAACCGTTACATTATTGATGCGGCACAAAAGGTTGCAAACGGCGAGGTGGATCTTGACAGCTGTTTCACGCTTGGTTATGAAGACGCAAGAGCGGAGCTTATGAAAATTACGGGCGTCGGCAAAAAGGTTGCCGACTGCACACTTCTTTTCGGTATGCACAGAATTGAGGCTTTTCCGATTGATGTGTGGATGAAACGGGCAATGGAAAAGCTGTTCCCGAATATGAACGGTGACGATTTCGGTCAGTACGCAGGCATCGCCCAGCAGTACATTTTTCACTACAGCCGAATGCACCCGGAACTGTTTTAACGGTGTGTCACCGTAATGTTAAGGTTTAATTGTAGCGGCGGTCAGTGACCGCCAATCGAAACGATTGCAAAATCGGTTCGACCGTGCATTATCACAATTTTATTGCGGCATCTATTATTGATTTGGTTTTACAACCAAATCAAATGGCGATCGCTGATCGCCGCTACGGTATATCGGTAAATCACATATAAAAAACAGTCGGGAAGACAATGTTTTGCATTTTGCAAACTGTCTTCCCGACTATAATTTTACATTTTCAATTTGAATTATTTCGCCTTTTTGGCTGAGCTGTCAAAAAGCAATACAAGAGTTGCGTTATCGGCTGTACCTGTTTCTTTAAGACCGTTGTTTTTCTGGAATTTCTTAACAGCCTCGGCTGTTACTTCGCCGTAGTAGCCTGTCACATTGTCCTTGTCGGCAATGTAACCGATGTTATAAAGGCGGAGCTGCATAGCTTTTACCGTGTCGTTTTCATCTTCCTGCTTGAGTGAAAGGTCTGATGTAATGGTAAGTTTATACTTATCGGCAACCGACTTTGAATTGCTTGCAGTTGTTGCCTGAGTTGCGGTTGTTGCGTCAGTCTTTGACGCTGTTGCATCCTGAGCCTTTGTTGTGTCTGTTGCAGACTTTGGCTTGAGGTCGGGATACATAAAGTAAACCATTTTTTCAAGTGCTTCCAGAGCAGTATTGCCGGGTCTTGACATTTCTTCAAGTGAAACCTCAAGAATTTTGCCTGTCTTAACTGCGCCAAGACTTGCGAGTGTTGTATCACCCTTGATTTTATCAAGAGTGGCATTGTCTGCATAGAAGATAAAGTTCGGATTTGCAATCTTGAGAGTTGCAACATCAACATTGTTGTCGCTGATGTTTACTGCGGCATTAACCGCCCCCGTATAGCCGAGGAGCATATCGCCGTATGTTCCGCTTGTCATCATCTTGAGCCTGTCGTTTTCTGTATAGAGATAACAAACCGTATCAAGAATGCCGGAATTTCTGTTATTAACCTGCTGTTTGTAGTTGTTCATCTTATCAAGCAATTCATTGTAGGTATCTTCACCCTTCTTTGCGCCCGTTTTTGTGCCGCCGCAAATTTTGCCGATTGTCACATAGTTTGTTTCAACCTGCTTGGGAGTGTCACCGTGTGACATTGTGACAACCTGAATACCCTTGTCCTGAAGCTTCTTCTTTGCGTCCTCATTTATTGACTGACCTGCAAACACAAGGTTTGTGCCGGAATTGATAATTTTGTCGGTATCGGGATTTTCATAAGAACCGACGCTTGGGGCAACTGCGATTGACTGCTGGTCAACCTCATCACTTCTGCCCACAATATATCTGTCATAGCCTGTTGCGATGAGGATATCGGCTGTCGGCGCATCAAGAACGACAATGTTCTTTGGCTGACTTTCTATCGTGATGTTTGCCACCTTAACAGGATATTCTCCGTCAGAACAACCGCTGAAAAGCGTAACTGCCGAAAGCATTGTTACAACTGCAAGAGCAATTGAAATTATTTTTGTTTTCATAACTGACCTCCGATTAATCAGCAAAACAGCGATTCAACATACTGTCTTGCACATCTTGGCGAACGACCGCCTCTTGAAAGTGCAAACTGCTCAGCGCCGAGCGCAAGCTCTTCGTGAGTCATCTTGACGCCTCTCTGCTCTGCAAGAGAATATACAATTTCAAGAAAATCATTCTTTGAAGGAATTGTGTAGCAGACTGCAAGACCGAAACGGTCCGAAAGCGAAAGACTTTCCTGCATATTGTCACGAACATTGATGTCGTCAACAGTATGCGTTCTGTCGGAAATGCTTTCCTTAACAAGGTGTCTGCGATTTGATGTTGCATAAATCAACGCATTATCGGGACGAGCCGCAAGTCCGCCCTCAAGCACGGCTTTAAGGGTTGTATAGCTCTGATCCTGATGCTGGAACGAAAGATCATCAATAAATATAATGAATTTAAGCGGAAGAGCGGCAATCTTGTCAACAAGAAGCGGAAAATCAATGAGCCTGTCCTTAGGCATTTCAACAATGCGGAGTCCGTCTTTGCGAAACTCGTTTGCAATTGCCTTGACTGTTGAGCTTTTACCTGTACCCTTATCACCGTAAAGCAGGCAGTTGTTACAGCTCTTGCCCTGAATAAATGAAAGTGTGTTGTTTACAACCTGACTTCTCTGACGCTCATATCCCGTAAATGTATCCATATCAATTTTGTCCGGATGCTCAACAGGCTGAATGTCACCGTCACGCCAGATGAACGCCTTGTAACGGGCAAACATTCCGCAACCGTTTTCCTTATAATAAGCAGAAAGCTTGTCAAGTGAACCGTCAAATCCGTCAAAGCACGGAGCGCACTTGCCTGTCTGCCACTTTGGAAGAATCGGAATAAGCTCCTTGATTTCATCGGCATAGGTATATGCCTCAAGCACTTCATCGGAAGTAAGCTTTGCGGCTGTTAAAATAGCGTCGCAGTCTGTCTTAACGGCAGAAACAACATTTTCGGGTAACTCGCCCTGTTTGCCGGCTGTTGCGGCACGGGCAAAACAGTTATCGTCAAAAAGAGCCGTTTCGCTGATTGCAAATGCGAACTTATCCGCACAACCTCTTTCGCAAAGCATTGAGCAAAGCTTGCCGTATGCACCGAGAAATTCCTCAGGCTTTTTGTCGAGCGAAAGCAAAAGCTCATAAAAGGCTTTCGGAACGCTTCTGTTCATTATACCTCTGAATACAGAGAGTGATGACAAAAGCATTTTACACTTATTTACATTATTCATTCTAAACATCCCAATCTGTTCTAATCTATTTAATTGTACACATTTTTATCCGTTTAGTCAATAATTTACGGCAAACAACGGCATCCTATTTTTTACACTTTAACAAGCCAAAATATGTATAATTTTTCACCGCATCAAATATATATCTGGGTCAATGACGGTTAAAACGGCGATAAATCGGGATAAATACGGGCTTTTCAGGGTTTTAAAAGAATTTTTAATTTTTTTTAAAAAAAGTGTTGACATTTGGTGCAGCCCGTAGTATAATCAATACTGTTCTCAAGAGAGAAACAAAAGTTAATAAGTTGGTGTTGATGACGCTGAGGGTCCACCTGTTCCCATACCGAACACAGAAGTTAAGCTCAGTGGTGCCGAAAATACTTGGCTGGTGACGGCCCGGAAAAATAGGGAGATGCCAACATATAAAGTGTCCACCCAATAGGGTGGGCGTTTTTTTTACTCTTTTTGCAAACAATTACAATGCCATATACACTAATTGGAGTATCCTTATGTTTAATATAACTGAACTTTTAAAAAACGAAATATCTGTATGGGAACGACTGAAAAATTGCGGAAAGCCTGTTGTGCTTTACGGAATGGGTGACGGTGCGGACAAGGTTCTTGCCGCATTTGACCGATACGGAATTAAAGCGTCTGCCGTTATTGCAAGTGATGATTTTGTGCGTGGGCAGAAATTCCATGATTTCACGGTGAAGAAGCTTTCCGATGTTGAAACCGAATTTGGCGATATTATAATCGCCCTCTGCTTTGCAAGCCAGCTCCCTGATGTTATGGAACACATAACGAAAATTTCCGAAAAGCACGAAACGCTTGTCCCCTCCGTTCCTGTTTTTGGAAACAAACTTTTTGACAATGATTTTATTACCGAAAATAAAGAGCAAATTGAAAGTGCATACAGTCTGCTTGCCGATGACCTTTCAAAAAAGGTTTACGAAAACATTCTGAAATTCTACTACACAGGCAGAATTGACCTCCTCCCCCCTGTCACAACCGACAAGGACGAGGCTTTCGGCAATATTCTGAATCTCGGTGAAAACGAAAGCTATGTTGACCTCGGCGCATACAACGGCGACACGATTGACGAATTTCTGCACTACACAAACGGCAGTTACAAGCGTATAATCGCATTTGAACCTAACGCAAAGAATTTTGAAAAGCTGAAACTTCATTGCAAGGGCATGGCGAATGTGTCGCTTTGGCAACTCGGCTCATACAATAAAAACACGGAGCTTATATTCAACAACAAGGCCGGTCGCAACAGCGCAATTGCCGACAAGGGCGTTGCAACAAAGGTTGCGACAGTCGATACGATTCTCTGCGGAATGGCGGCAGGCTACATTAAAGCCGATGTTGAGGGGGCGGATATGGAAACCCTTATCGGTATGCAGAAAACCATGGAAAACTGCAAACCAAAGCTGAATTTTTCGGCATACCACAGGTTTGAGGATATTTTCCGCCTTGCACTATACATTCACAGCGTGAATCCCGACTACAAAATCTTTCTCCGCCACCACCCATATATTCCGGCATGGGATACGAATTTATATTGTATATAATATAATTTGCCGACGGCAAGTCGCCGTACAGGTTTTATACAAAACAAAAATGCATCAGACCTTTTCGGGATCTGATGCATTTTTTAATAATTTCAGTTATGTCTTTTTATTCGCTTACGAACAAGTGACAAACACCGCCAAATCATAATCTAAAATCAATGATTATTTTTTAGTTACTGTAAGTGCGCCTGTTGTCTTGTTGAAACTGAATGTATATGTACCGCCTGTTGCGATAAGTGTTGCATTAGCTGTATAAGAGCTCTTGAGGTTCTTTGTACCGCTGTCAACAATCTTTGCAGCGGTTGTGTATGCTGTACCGTAGTTATAAATCTTGAATGAGTATGTACCTTCACCAAGCTTTACTGTACCCTTTGCAACATTGCTTTCGCCGCCCTTGTCATCAAGAACGAGGTTGATGTCGCCCGATACATGAACATCATCAGCTTTTTCATCCTTTGCAGGAACATAACCTACAACGAGTTTCTTTGTTTTTGTGTTGAGTGTGAATGTGTATGTACCGCCTGTCGCGTTGAGTGTGAGGTAGCTTGAATACTTGCTGTTGAGTGTAAGTGAAGCTCCGTTTGTTGTGTCGTTGATTACCTTGTTGTAACCGTAAGCCACATTACCTGCAGAAAGCTTGAACTTGTATGTACCTGCTGCAAGATATGTTGAACCAACTGCGACAGTCTTGCCTTTTACAGGTGAAAGAATTGTGTTGAGGTCACCGATGAGGTACTCATTCGGGAGGTTCTTGTCATACTTAACAACGAGTGTGTTTGTCTTTGTGTTAACCTGGAATGTGTATGTACCGCCTGTTGCAACGAGTGTTGCGCTGCTCTTGAACTTCTTGTTGAATGTAAGACCCTTTGTTGCGTCTGTAAATGCCTTACCGTAACCGAGAAGTGTACCGTAGTTATCAAGCTTGAATGTGTATGAACCCTTCTGAAGGGCGATTGTTCCGCCTACTTTGTCTGTACCGATTGCTGTAAGCTTGAGCTTGATGTTGTCGCCGTATACATAGTAGCCGTCTGTAGGAACATCCGAAGGAGCAACTGTTGTCGGCTGTGTTGCCGGCTGTGTTGCTGTTGTTGGCTGTGTTGCCGGCTGTGTTGCTGTTGTTGGCTGTGTTGCTGTTGTAGGCTGTGTTGCTGTTGTGGGCTGAGGAGCTGTTGTTGGCTCTTCGCGCTGAACGAGAACTGCCTTTGCAGTAAATGCAGCACCTGCTACTTTGTTAGCACTATTGTCAATATAATTGATGTCCTTCTTTTCACTTTCGAAGAGCTCCTTATATGTATCAGCCTCTGTACCTGTAAGATAATCAACATTGAGATTTACTGTTGTGTCACCGCTGCCTACAACATCAAATGTAAATGTGCAATAAACATTCTCTGACTTGAAGTTGAAAAGATCAAGGCTTGAGCAGGTGAAGAGAACCTTATTTGTAAGGCTTGGATTCCAAACGATGCTTCTCTGGAATACAGGGAAAACCTTTTCCCTTGTATTTGTTGATGCAAGCTTGAGAACCTTGCTGTCGTATGTAAGACTGCTCTGTGCATTAACGATCATGTGATCTGCCTTGAGAAGGTAAGTAACAACAACCTGCTCTGTCTGTGCATTGTAATCATACGAAACAGGATCTGCCACATTTGATGTAACATTGATCTTGTTGCCTGCACTTGTTTCTTCGCTTGTTTCGGCAGCACTTGCTGAGAAAGGCAGAGCTGTGAACATGCACAGCACCATCATTACCGCAAGAACCACAGAAAGCTTTTTCTGAATTTTTTTCATACTTGCTGCTCCTTTAATAAAATAAAATTACCGTTCGCCACAGTTTTGTGGCAATACTTCTAAGCTTCGGAAACTTAAACAGTACAAAATTTCCGAGAACAATTAAATTATAGCACATTTAAGTTGTTCGGGCAATGAATCTGTTATTCTTTCAGCGAAAATGTTTTAGCTAGAAATCTGTGCAAAATAACGGTGAAATTGTTGCTTTGTACAAAATTTCATACCTATTATTGTGTATATTGACTTTTTATCGCCCGTTTTTACACATATTAGCAACTACAATATGAGAATTTTCAGTATTTTGTGCTTATTTGTTTCACATAAAATAAAAATCCGAATTCGAGGAATATCGGATTCGGACTTGCTTATTATCAGAATTTATCAGAATGATTTAAAAAGCTCAATTGCTTTTGCGGGATCTGCGGCTCTGAAAACAGCCGTTCCCGCAACGCACACATCAACGCCTGCCTCTGATGCCTGCTCAATGGTATCTCTTCCGATTCCGCCGTCAGCCTCAATAAGGATATTGTTCAGACCTCTGCGTTGGCATTCCCTCTTGATTTCCTTAACCTTCGGCATCATCTCGGGCATAAAGCTCTGTCCGCCAAAGCCCGGTTCAACCGTCATAACGAGTACAAGGTCAAGCTTTTCAAGATACGGAAATACTGTCCAGGCAGGAGTGTTTGGCTTTAGAACAAGTCCGGGTTTTATTCCTCTTGACTTGATTTTCGCAATTGTATCATCAATGTCAGAGTCGCATTCAACATGGAAGGTGATGATATCCGCACCTGCATCGGCAAAATCGTCAATATATTTAAGCGGATCGCTTATCATAAGGTGAACATCAAACGGGCGGTTTGAGAACTTTCTTACCGCCTTGATTACGGGAGCGCCAAAGGTTATGTTCGGAACAAAGTGACCGTCCATAACATCAAGATGCATCCAATCGGCACCCGCCAGATCCATTCTTTCAATTTCTTCACCCATTTTTGAAAAGTCACAAGACAAAAGTGACGGAGCTATTTTCATATTTTACATCCTTTCCTACGGTTTTTGGACAGCCGGAGCAAAAACAGCGGCGGCGCCCCAGAACAACGCATAAATCAATACTTCAAGCGAACCCATAACCTGTACACCGGCATAAAGCGAAAGTGTTGATGCAACGAGCAATCCGAAAATTACGGCAATCAGCTGAATTATGATTGAAAGCGAAATATTGTGCTTGATTTTTACGCACCCCGTAACTGCACGGGCAAGCGATGCGGCTTTGCCGTTTGTAATGAGATATGAACGGGAGGTTTCCTCAACCGTATCCTCTGCCTCCTTGAGAACATTTCCGAGTCCTGTCGGAAGCACCTTGATACTGCGGTAGAACAAATCGTAGAGTTTTGCAACAAGGTCATTTGTAACATTATAATCGGTTGTTCTTATGAGGAAGCTTATGCCGTTGGTTTCGGCTCTCTGCATTTCAGCCTTGAGCTGAGCGTCGGGAGTGTATCTTGTAACAAACATTGCAACAAGTCTGCCTGCTCTTGACAGATATGTGACCTGTCTGCCCTGAGAAGTATATTTCTCCTCATATTCCATATTCGGAACTTCCACGCTGTACTTTTCCATAAGCGTGCGTGAACCCACAAGGATTCTTTCGCTCTTAATCCATCCCACAAGTCCGATTTCATCCTCATAAAGAACGCTTTCAACCTCGGGAAGTGTTTCCTCGGTTTCTGCAACTACCGAATCAAAAGCATTTGCAATCGGATTCTGAGCCTCTTTAAGAATTGCAATTCCGCAGAGAAGAGATTCGTCAATGCTGTAATCCTCAAAGGTTTTGATGCCCTCAAGCGAGATTGACTCGGCAGGGAACAATTCATTTGCATCTATCATTATAGCCGTACTGTCGCAGAACTGCTTTACCGACGGATAACCCGAAAGCATTGAGCCGTAGGAGAGCAGAGTTTTGCAGAGCTTTCTCACGGGGGCATTAACAGAAAGAAGTGTTGCCACAGGCACAGACACAGCCGTGATAAGTGCAAATGCATTCAAAGCGTCTGCAAATGACAGCTTAACAACGCCGTACATTACCGCAATGATTATTGATGCGATTGTTGTTATCGGGGCAAGCTTTGACGCCAAATCCTCGCTCGGATCGGGTGCATAAGATATTTTGAGAAAGTTTGACGGAAATTCGGTCTTATGCTGATAGGCAATTATCGGACGGTCGGCGGCAGTACCGCTCATCATCTGCATTGCAACAGACTCGTTGTTGTAAATCTTTGACGCATATTTCTGTCCCTTTGACGAAACAAACTTAAAATTGTCCTTTACACGAAGAACCATATAAAGCTTTCCCACATTATTTGCAAAGAACGCAAGCATAGGAATTACCGTGTAGTAGTTCACATGAAATCCGTTCAAATCGCCAAGGCAGAAGAATGACACAATTATCTGAACCATTCCTGCCGCACCCGCAACGGCAACGGCTGTATCGGAATTACCTTTGATATGCACAAGCGGTGAAAGTCCGCTGAGCATTGCCACACGGTTCAGCACAAGCGACGCCGCCATAAGAATAAACAGCAAAATTGCGTATGCCGCCGGTGCAAAAGGAACTGCCGAACATATTGCATTCGGAAAAATTCTTGTAACGATTGTGAGAACAACCACAACTGCGGCGATTATTCCCGACAACAGACTTCTCATAAAAAGCTTTCTTATATTATGATTCAGCTCATAGAGAATACTTTTTTCGTCCTCCTCGCCTGTATAATCCTCAACAGGCTTTGAATTTTCCTCTTTTACGGTATCGTTATCGTCGGATTCATCCTTTGAAAAGATTCCGACAAGGGCAGAAATAACCTTTTCTCCTATAGGGCGGTTATCCTTATGCTTTTCCTCGGTCGGGGCGATCTCCTCATCAACGATTGTCGGCTCGGGGCGAAGCACATGAGCGATTACCGAAGGATTCTTTGAACGCACATACTCCTCATACTCATTCGCTACAACCTCGGAAAATCTGCCTGCCTTGACATTGAGAATATTTCTCGGTTCATCGGGACGATATACGGGAACCTTTGCAACCACCTTGCGAGGCGGTTTTTCTGTATTCGGAAACTGATGAACGGGAGTCTGCGAAGCCTCTTTCTTTTCTTTTGTTTCGGTCTTTTCCTTTGGCTTATCCTCGGGAATGTCGATATCTATGGTATGGTAGCTTTTGATTTCAGCCTCGTCACGAAACTGATCAACCTCTCCGAGCACTTCGCCCGAAAATTCTGTGTTTTCATCATACTCAGGTGTGAGGGTAACTATCTTATTTTCTTCCTCGGCGGCTTTTTTCTTTGCCTCCTCATACTCACGCTTGGCTTTTTCGGCTTTTTCAGCAGCCTTTTTTTCAGCCTCTGCTTTAAGCTGTTCGGGAGTTACAAGGTCATCGTCATTTCCGTCCATTATAAGCTCTGCCTGCATTGTGGCGGCAGTCTTATCCCCGACTATTGAGTTTGAAGTATCAGGTTCGGATTCATCAAGCGGATTTGTATTTTTTAACCTCGGCTTTTTATCGGCATTGCTGAAAATCTCTTCAATCTTCGGCTTTGCACGGTATTTCTGTGCCGTCTGCTCCATTCGTTCCTGATCGGCAAGATAGTGGGTTTCTTCGAGTATGCTCTCGATTTCAAGCTCTTTAAGCCTGTCCTTGTCCATATCAGCCAAAGCATTCACTCCTTTTTATTTACTCTCGGGCAGATAGTTAGATTTATCGGAAACTATGCCGCCCGAGCGGTACTCTCTGTTTTTACAATCTTTGACATTTAAACACACAACTTTGATAACATCAAATGATTTTATTTAAACATAATATTTCATCAATGCGGGCGTCCAATGAACGTCCCTACATACTTTCGTAAATTTTCCATTTTACATTTTCAATTTTCAATTTGACATCAGCGGTTTTTCATCGCTTTGTACATCAAAATTCCTGCGGCAACCGACGCATTAAGGGAATTTATCTGACCTTTCATGGGCAATGACGCTATTACATCGCACTTTTCACGGACAAGTCTTGAAATGCCCTTACCTTCGTTGCCGATAACAATTGCACACGCACCCGAAAAATCACACTCGTCATAATCCGTGCCGTCCATATCTGCGCCGTAAACCCACACGCCTTTTTCTTTAAGCTCATCAAGTGTAACTGCAATATTGGTCACCCTTGCAACACGCATATATTCAATTGCGCCTGCAGACGCTTTGGCAACCGTGTAGCTTAAACCGGCACTTCTGCGTTTCGGAATAATAATTCCGTGAACTCCGGCACATTCTGCGGTTCTGATTATTGCACCGAGATTATGCGGATCTTCAACCTCATCAAGCACAACAACAAACGGAGCTTCGCCCCTGCTTTCGGCATATTCGAGGATATCGTCAACCGTTGAATAATCCTTTGCCGCCGCAAATGCGACAATACCCTGATGAGTTGCGCCGCCGCTCACATAATCAAGCTTTGTGCGGTCAACCTCCTTAACGGGAATTTTCTTGTCACGGGCTTTTGCGAGGATTCCCACAATCGCACCGCTCTTTTCACCCTTTGCAACAAGAATTTTGTCAATCGGGCGGTTACTGCGAACAGCCTCACTTACAGGATTTCGCCCTGCAATCACATCAGGCTTTTGTTCTGTATTTTCAAATCTTTCGTTTTTCATCATAATCAGCCTTATTCGGTTTCCTTTTTATTTTTTGTGTCTGCATGGGACACACCGCTTCATTTTGCTATCTATTATAACATAACAATTCAAATTATTAAATACTTTTAAGCCATTTGTTTTTAAAAACTCAAACTCTGTACAATGTATCAAGAGCAATCGCTCCGGAGTCGATGTATTCGGGAATTATGCCGTACATTCCAGTTTGTATGTCCTCAAAAAGTATCATGTGCGGAGGGAACACTGTAAAACTGCAGTACACGGCAATCAAAAGCAGCATCATAAACACGCAGGGCAAAAAAAGCTGTTCAATTTTTCTTTCGCCGTATTCAAGCCTTGCGCTGAGTGCAAACGCAGAAAAACACACGGCAATTGCGCAAATGAACCTTGGCAGACCTGCACTTTCAACACCGAGTGCATAGATTAGCAGATATGTCGCAAGACAGAATATTCCGACAAACCACAGCGAAATTATTCTTGACACGGCAAAGCGATGGAATCCCGAGCGTTTTCCGATTGCCTCAACAAGACTCCACACAAGGTAGGAAAGCATAACAACCTTGGTCTGCTCCCACATACTGCCGTTTACAGCACCGAAAAATATGCCGAGCAACGCACCTTTTGTCAGGGAATAAAGATTTTTGAACACAATTATCATCAGCGGAACAATGACAAGCCCCCAAAATCTTATTTTCACGGTTTCCTTTTTCATAAAACACACCTCGCCGATGTATTTTATGAGCAGAGATTGTCATATATTACCTTGTCACAATTTGAATCGCAGAAAAAAATGTTTTTTTGAATCACGAATTTGCGATTTATTTTTCTAAATTTGCACTTATACATTCTGTATAACTCAACATTTTAAACATCAATGTGGAAAACTATGTTGAAAGTGTTGAAAGTGATGTTAAAAAATCCCGATACTACACGAAATTTACAAAGTTGTAACTTTTAACATTAAAAAAATAGGTTTTCCACATTTTTGGATACAGGATTGTAACGGGGAAATTAGATTACATTCTGTATAATCCACATGTCAAGTGGTATTTTTGGCTTTTTTCAACATTTTTAATTTACAGAAAATGTTTTATAAAATCAAAAAAACAGGCACACCGCCGTGTACCTGTAAATTTCGTGTTAAATTGTCGGCTTTTAGTTTCTGAGAAGATGAATCGCCGTTTCAGCTTTCTCAATAATCCTCAAATCATTGTCATAGGAGCACATTTTTCGTGCCTGTTGCAAATCAACCCAAATATAACTGTCAATTTCCTCCTCCTGAATTTTGACATTATCCGTAAATGCCTGTGCAAGGAAAAAGACAACCCGTTTGCGAATTTTACCGAAAGGACAGTATTCGCTGATTTCACGAAAGCCCTTTTCAATCACGACATCAAGACCTGTTTCCTCTTTAATTTCACGGATTGCTGTCTGATGTTCGTTTTCACCGTCTTCAATATGTCCCTTCGGAAAGCTCCAATATCTGCCGTTGCTGTTCTTTACAAGCAGAATTTTCGTGTTCTGTCTGCTTTTGTAGAAGATAACCGCACCGCACGACTTTTCGTAAAGGCACACAATGCTTTTCAGCTTAATATTTTTCAGCTTTGAAAGCACCTGTCGCAGTTCGGGCTCATAAAACACCTCACCGAATTGTGAGATTATGGGACGCTCGCCGTCAAGTCCGTCAAATTCGGCAACGGCAACCACAATGCCCTCAAAATATTCTGTTACGGGCTTGTGCGAAACCACATACGCACTTTTACAGCGTCCTGAAACGGAGGTAATTTGTGCCGAATACAGCTTATCGCTTATTTTTCCGAACACGCTCACCTTCACGCTGTCTGCTATCATCGGCATACACCTCCTTACAAGAATTTACCCGATATGATATCAGTTAAAAAGTCCGCTCATACTGTCAAGCTGAACCTGAGTGTTGGCACTCATTACACCGTTCACAAAAAGTACCTCGTCAATTCCGTTGGTTTTGCAGTAATCAACAAGATTCTGTTTGAAATATCTGAAGTCGATAACATGAACTTCTTCGTAGTTATTGGTGAGATACGGAACAAAAGCGTTGCCGTAGCTTTCCTTTACAACGGCAATCTTCTTGCCTGCCGCCGCATTTTCCGAAGCTGATTTCAGAACAGTAAGAGCATTATCACCCATAACAAATACACCGTAGGTGTTTGAACCGCCCTCTGCGGCTTCATAGTAGGGACTGTCGTAGCTTGCGGAAGAACCGTCTGCCTGTGTGATATTCATTGTTACATTATAAGGGAACTTCCAATAACTTACCGTATCGCTGTCAAGTCCGTCTGCCGAGTTGGTAAACGAGCCTGTAAAGCCGTCAATCTTCTGTTCCTTGCAATCATCAAGCGAAAGAACGGGCAAATCTTTTGTATCGGCAAATGCTGTGTAAGCATAGTAAGCGCCGAGGCCTGTCCAATGGTGGTCACTCTTAAAGTAGATGTAGTCTGTATTATGTTCCGCAAGACGATTGTAGCAGTTAATCGGAGTTACCTTGTCGGAAAGAGCCGCATAAGCTGCCTTGATGTTGTCAGCCTGTGAGGTTGACGGAGCGTCGCTGTCTTTGAGTCTTTGCGGAAGTCCCATTTCGGTATGGTTAGGAACAATCATATCATAAACCTTTACGGAACTGCCGAACTTGTCTGCAAAGCCGTTGATTGTCCGAGCATAGTTCTGCGCTCTTGCATCATCACTGCTGAACAATTCGTAGCCTGTTTTGTTCCACACATAAATGCTGTATGAAAGAGTTCCGTTTTTATTGTCGTCCTTTATGCTCGGTGTCATAAAGTATGTAGGGGAAAGCTCGTCTGCTTTGTTAGCAGTCGAAGATTTTGCGGTTTCGTCGGGAGATGCCGTTGTGCCAACTGTTCCCGTGGGAACATCTGCAAGGGCATCTTCCTTTGAACAGCCCTTAAAAATTGAAGTTATAATAAAAATAATAACAAACAGAATTATCAATGCGCTCGCAACGATAATAATTCTGTTTCTGGTTCTTCTTTTGTTTCTTCTTTTTACAGGTCTTCTGACGGGACGCTGTGATGACGGTCTTGCGGCATAGCTTGCAGGACGGCGCTGTTGCTGTCTGCGACGATATTCACGGGAATCGATGCTGTCATCGAAATTATCAAGATCAAAATAATCGTAATCGTTTCTTCTGCTCATAGTGTTACTCTCCCAAACCGAAGAATTTTAAATTCAATTTGAATTCAATGAATTATATAAGTGTATTAATTACTCGCAGTGTACTCCTGTTTGAATCAAAGCAAGCCTTGCTCTGACCGTAAGGACATTATCACTTAGATTATACAACAGAAACTCATCAAAAACAATACAAAAAGCACAAAAAATACAATTTCCGTGAATTAAGATTTACAAACGCAAAATAATAAATTACACATTTTTTGAATAAAATCGCAGTAAAAACAGTCAAATTTCTTGAACATATATGCAATTCGTGATAGAATTACAGGGTATGGAATTTTAAAAAATCCTTATCATCTTAAAAGGAGATATTTTTATGGAATACAGGTTTTCCGACAGGGTTTCAAGTCTGAAGCCGAGTGCTATCAGGGAAATTTTCAAATATGCCGCCGATCCGAGCGTTGTGTCACTTTCGGCAGGAAACCCGTCGCCCGATGCATTTCCCGTAAAGGAGATTGCGGAAATCTCGGCAAAGGTTTTTGCAGAAGATCCGATTTCGGTTTTACAGTACAGCGTTTCGGAGGGTTACACTCCGCTGAGAAAGCACCTTACGGAATATATGAAAAAGGAGCATAACACAGGCTCTGACAATGACGACATTCTCATCACAACAGGCGCACAGCAGATTATGGATTTATGCTCAAAGGCTCTTGTAAACGAAGGCGATGTTGTAATCTGCGAGGCACCGTCATTCATCGGCTCGCTCAACACATTCAGAAGCTACAACGCAAAGCTTGCAGGTGTTCCCGTTGAGCCTGACGGTATGAGCACAGAAAAGCTTGAAGAGGCTTTAAAAGCTAATCCGAACGCAAAGCTCATTTACACAATTCCGAATTTTCAAAATCCTTCGGGTGTTACAATGAGCCTTGAAAAGCGTAAGAAGGTTTATGAGCTTGCCAAAAAATACGGTGTTCTCATCATTGAGGACAACCCGTACGGCGACCTGCGTTACAGCGGTGAATATGTTCCGAACATAAAAAGCTTTGATACGGACGGAATTGTAATCTATGCCGGTTCATTCTCAAAGGTAATTTCACCGGGTATGCGTGTTGCTTACACAATTGCACCAAAGCCGATTTTTCAAAAGCTTGTTGTGTGCAAACAGGGCAACGATGTACATACAAACATCTGGTCACAATATGTATGCGATGAATTTATCACAAAGTATGACTTCAACGCTCACCTTGCAAAGCTTCGTAAAATCTACACAAAGAAAGCGAATTTCTGCATGGAGCTTCTTGACAAATACTGCGCACCAAAAATCACATATCATAAAATTGACGGCGGTCTTTTCATTTGGTGTGACTTGCCCGATGACATTGATATGCCGAATTTCTGCAAAGAACTCGTTCTCAAAAAGGTTTGCGTAGTTCCGGGCAACGCATTTTTAACTGACGAAAACGAAACCTGTCACAGTTTCAGAATAAACTTTTCAACACCGACTGACGAACAGCTTGAAAGAGGAATAAAAATCCTCGGCGAGTATGCAAACAGTCTTTAATCACGGAGGAGAATAATGGAAAATCAAACAAAAAAAGAGGTTGTATTCAGCGCAATACAGCCCAGCGGAACAATTACACTCGGAAACTATCTCGGTGCGGTTCGCAACTGGGTTACAATGCAGAACGAATACGACTGCATTTACGCTCTTGCAGATTTGCACACAATCACGGTAAGACAAACTCCTGCCGTTATGCGTAAGAATATAATTGACGCTTATGCTTCAATCATGGCTTGCGGTATTGATGTTGAAAAAAGTCTTTTCTTCATTCAGAGTCATGTTCACACTCACGCAGAGCTTGCGTGGGCGCTCAGCTGTTACACACAGTTCGGCGAGCTTTCAAGAATGACGCAGTTCAAGGACAAGTCTGCAAAGCATGCCGACAACATCAACGCCGGTCTTTTCACATATCCCGTACTCATGGCTGCCGACATTCTTCTCTATCAGGCTGACAAAGTGCCTGTCGGTGCAGACCAGAAACAGCACATTGAAATTACAAGAAACATTGCAGAGCGTTTTAACGGTATTTACGGCAATGTGTTTAAGATTCCTGACGGTTTCATCCCAAAGAACGGTGCAAGGGTTATGAGTCTTCAGGACCCGACAAGAAAGATGAGCAAGTCCGATGAAAATGTCAACGGCTGTGTACATCTTCTTGATGCACCCGAGGTTATAATGAAGAAGTTCAAGAGAGCCGTTACGGACAGCGAGGCAAAGGTTCGCTATGCGGAGGGCAAAGACGGCGTAAATAACCTTATGGCAATTTACAGCGCAGTTACAGGTCTTTCATACGAGCAGATTGAAAGGGATTTTGACGGCAAGGGCTACGGCGACTTCAAGACAGCTGTAGGCGAGGCAGTTGTTGAAGAACTCAAACCGATTCGTGAACGCTACGAAAAGCTTGTTGCAGACAAGGCATATCTTGAAAGCTGTTACAGAAAAGCCGATGAAATTGCCCTTAAAATCAGCAGCCGCACAATGGGCAAGGTTATGAAGAAAATCGGTTTTATTTAAATCCGAACAGGAATTTTCTCTATGACAAAAGCAGAAAGCAAAGTCATTGACTTTATAAAAAAACACATTCTTTTATTTTTACTCGTTGCGGTAACGATTATTGCAATTTTCCTCAGAGCCTGCGGAATGGATTTTAAAAGCGATGATTTCAACAGCTTTTTAAATCCCTGGTGGAGCATAATCAGGCTGAATGATTTTAACGGACTTGCAATGCAGGTCGGCAACTACAACATACCGTATCAGATTATAATTTACCTTATGACTCTGTTGCCGTTAAAGCCGCTGTATGCCTACAAAATCGTATCAATAATATTCGATTTTGTACTTGCAATTTCAACCGCAATGCTTGTTTATTCGTTTGCAAAGAATAACCGACGGCTCAAAGCGATACTCACCTACTCAGCCGTACTTCTTTCGGCAACGGTGATTTTTAACTCATCGTTTTGGGCGCAGTGCGATTCAATTTACACCTCGTTTATAATCCTTGCAATCCTGTTTTTGCACAAAGACAAGCCGATTGTATCGTTTGTGTTCATCGGCATTGCGTTTGCATTCAAGCTGCAAACCGTATTCATCATTCCTGTTCTGCTTTATTACTGGATTTCGACAAAGAAAATTTCGATTCTGCATTTCTTTATAATCCCTGCACTTGATGTGATAATGTGCCTGCCTGCAATTATTATGGGCAGACCGTTTATCGATATCATCACAATATATGCGGAACAGACCGACTACGGAAAGCTTATTCAGATGAACTGTCCGAACTTTTATGCACTCATATGTGACGGAAACGATATGACATATTATTATCTGTTCAAGCAATTTTCGGTCTTTCTGACAATTGCCGTACTCGGAATTATGATGTGCATTATCATCTATAAAAAGGTTGATTTGAAAAACCTTGAAACTTTTCTTCTGACAACAGCATGGACTGTGTTCACCTGTATCATGTTCCTTTCGTCAATGCACGAACGCTACGGATATCTGCTTGACATTATTTTAATTGTCTATGCGGCAGTAAGTGCAAAGCATTTGTGGATTCCGATTGTGTCAACGCTTATAAGCCTGAGAGGCTATTGTTACTATCTGTTCTCCTACGAGCTTATTAGCCTTAAATTTACGGCAATCATCTACACCGCACTTTATGTTTATATAACATTCTTGCTCGTAAAAACAATTTTCAGAGCAAAATCATCTGATAATGTTTTTGCAAAAACAATTTAAAATTAAACATATTTTAAATAACAAACAACCGCCAAAATCCATTATATCGGGTTTTGGCGGTTGTTATTTTTATTTATTCAATGATTTTTAATTTTTGCAAATACAACAGCAACAAGAAATGTGACAAATTCTGTAATTGGGAACGCAAGCCATATGCCTGTCATTTGAACAGCGCTGTTTAAAAGCCAAATTACGGGGACTAACAGCACGCCCTGTCGCAACAGTTGAACTACAACGCCGGGCATAATACTGTCTGTTGCCTGTTCATAGGTTGCAATCATTGCAGAAAAGCCGCTGAACACAAATCCGAGTGACATAATTCTCATTGCCGGCACGCCAAAAGCACACATTTCTTCCGATGCCGAAAACAAAAACAATATCTCTTTCGGGAAAATCAGCACCAAGAGCATACCGACAATCATCATAACAGTCGCGATAATTGTTCCGCTCTTATTTGCTTGTTTAAGGCGACCGTACTCTTTTGCTCTGTAATTAAACCGCATTATAGGCAAACAGCCTTGAATTAGTCCGTTCACCGTCATAAAAATCAACTGCTGAACCTTGAAATATGCTCCGAAAAATGCAACCGCCGTGTCCGAATATCGCACCAAAAACATATTTGCAAAATTCACGGTGAATGCTCCCAACGCATTCATAACAAACGAGGGCAATCCGTAGGAAAATATCAGCTTTATCATCTGCGGTTCAAGGCAGTTTTTAAACACTGGCTTAACCTTTTGTTTTGTAAGAAACAGCTGTATCAACGCAATGATTGTTGAAACAACATAGCCTAAAACCGTGGCAACTGCAGCTCCGACCACACCCATTTTCGGAAACGGACCTATGCCGAAAATGAGCAAAGGGTCAAACACAAAATTAAATACAACACCTGCAATTTGAAACCACATCGGAGCAATCATATTGCCTGTTGCCTGAAGTATTTTTTGAATTACAATATGCACCATATTTGGTATCTGCATAAAAACGCAGACGCTCATATACGCAATTCCGTATTCAAAAATCTCTTTGTTTTGCGTAAAAGCCGAATAATAGGGATTTATTATGAAAAGCGAAAGTAAATTTATCAGCACTCCGACAACTACCGAAATTACCACTCCGAGAGCCGCTGCAGAATTTGCCTTTTGCTGATTTTTCTGTCCCAAATAACCTGCAATCAAAACATTAACACCCACACCTATCCACACGGACAACGCATTCATAAGCGTTGTAATCGGGAATGCAAGCGATACTGCCGCAAGTGCCTGTTCATTTATCCCCGCAACAAACATACTGTCAACAAGGTTGTATGAATACTGAAAAAACATTGAAATCAGCGGCGGTGCCGACATTTGAATTATAAGTTTGTTGACAGGTTCATAAGCCATTTTGTTTTCCGTTTTAACACCCATATTAACACCCCTTGCGTAAAATAAAAATCGCCATACACCCATAATGAGTGTATGGCGAAAATAAGAATCACATCTTAGAAAAATCCATACCAATTTAGATTTATCATATCAATGAGTTAAGTATATCATACCTGTAAAAAATATTCAAGATTATCACCAAAAATTTACTTTTTGCTTTCAAGCCACATATCAAGGGCTTTTTCGTAGACATCAATGCTTGTGATTCCGAGATTCATAATGAATGTGTGATACTCCTTTGCGTTAAAGCTTGAGCCAAGCTCGCTTTCGGCTGTTTCACGCATATCAATCATCTTGAGGTAGCCTACAGTATAGGGGAGAAAATAACCCGGATTTGAACGGGCAAGGTCATATGCCTCTTTTGTTGCGGCTGTAACGCTCTCATTGTCAGCCGAACCGAGTGCCGTTGACATATACTCCTTGACTTTATCGTAATCCCAGCCGTTGTAGTTCACACCGACATCGACCATGGAGTAAAGAATATAGCCGAGAATATCATTTGCGTAGATAAGTTTCTTAATGCCATCGCTCGTATCAAGGTAATCAAGCGTACATTTTGAGGCATACTGCGCCCAACCCTCGGTTGCGCCCATAAAGCTTAAAATCTTGCGTACATTCGGGATATCCTTGTTTGCATTTGATGCGGTAAACTGATAAAGATGACCGGGATAGCCTTCATGGGCAAGGGTTGTGTACATCTGAGTCATACCCTTATTTGCAAAATCGGGATTTATCTTGATAATATTAACGCTTGTATCGTCAATTCGTCCCTGAACATAGTACGCTCCCACATTGTCGCTCTTTGCGGAATCGCTCATATAATCTGCCGTGTAAGAGGTTGTAACGGGAGTTGGAAAGTCCTCCTCGATATTCTCAATCAAAAATTCAAGCACCTCATCGGCGTCCTTAAAGTCGGGTTTGTAGTCCTGAAATTTGCTCAAGTCATCCTGTGAAACATTGCTCATGCTCATTCCAACCTTTGTAAAGCTGTTTGTAAGGTATGACTTAAGCTCCTCGGGAGTCATACTGCTGCTTGTTTTGTCTTTGACAATTGCCGAATAATACTTTTTGCCGATTTTGCCGTAACCGCAAAGACCTTCTTCGTTTTTGCCTGATTTTTTGAGACTTTCAAGTGCTGAATTTGCTGATTTCAAAGCAGGAATGTAGTATTCTTCAAAATACTTTTTATTGGTTTCGACAACATTCTTTTTCTCGGAATCGCTAAGACCGAGTGACTTTATTCTCGACTCAAACTCGTCAACAAGCACGGACTTGTCATTCTTAATATGCTTTTCGCACTCGTCAATTGACTGCTGTGCAATATCTTCAGCCATAAAGTAACCGTCCTCAGCCTGTTTCCTTGTGAACTCAATGCACTCGTCCATATAGCGTTTTGTGTCCTTCAAAACAGCAAGGTAAAGGTCGGTATCATCCTTTTCATAGAAAGTGAATTCGGACAGGGTGGTAAAGAGGTTTGCAACAATTCCCGACTGCGGTGCAAATATACTCTGCAATTCTGTTGTACCCTCATATGAAAGCTGAATTTCAAAGTAGCTTTCAAGGGTGTCATATGTCTGCTTTTGAGAAGAAGTAAGTCCCGAACGGTCAAACTCCTCCAAATCCGTTTTTGCCTCTTTCAGTTCATCAAAGGATTCTTTTGTATCTTCATCGGACACATGACCGAGGGTATAGTCCTCCTCGTCATATTTCAGACCGTAGTCCGACGGATTTGAAATGTTAAAATGTGCGGTAAGAGCGTCATCCTCAAGTTCTTCCGAAAACAAATCGTCACAATATTTATCAAACTGAATTTGTGCATCCGTTTTGGTTGGTTCTGTGTCAGAGTCAAAGTCACAGGCACAAACAGAAAATGCCATAACGGCACACAACATAACAGCAAGCGTACCCTTGAGTGACTTTTTATTTATAATTTTCTTCATTTTGTCCTCCGTAAAGTTGTTGTTTACCAAAGTATAACATATTATCGTGCTGTTATTCAATGATTATTTTTAATTTTACACTTTTCCGCAGTAACCACGGCAACGCTCATCAGGCATTGCCGTTCTTTTTCAACAATTGTTGAAAACTATGTGGAAAATGTGTATAATAATTAGCCCTGTTCAATTGCATTTTTGTAAATTGTAACCATTTGTAATTATTTGTAATTTTCTCTGTAGGGGCGTTCATTGGACGCCCGCCTTGATGAAATATTATGTCCATACACATATGTTTTGATATAACATAAATTGTGTATTCAAATTTGCACGAATCGGGAACGGCGGCTCGCCGTAATTTTTAATTTACAAATGCTTTATCGCTTCGCTTAAATCCGTACACAAAAAATCTATCATCGGTTTAATTTCGTCTGTGGGTTCGAGCAAATCGGGAATCATAACCGTGGTCATACCTGCGGCATGGGCAGATTTTATGCCATTAATGCTGTCCTCAAACGCAACGCAGTCCACAGGCTCAAGTCCGAGCTTCTTTGCGGCAATCAAAAAAACCTCGGGATCGGGCTTGCCGTTTTTAACATCATCACCGCACACGAATGCGTCAAATTTATCATAGAGATTGATTTTCTTCATCAGCGTAAGAGCCGTTTGCGACGAGGTTGAAGTTGCAAGCGAAATTTTACAGCCGACTGATTTTAAATAATCAAAAATTTCGTACAAGCCCTTTTTTACAGGCACACCGTTCTTTTCGATACGCTTAAAATAGCGGATTCTCGACTCCGCCTTGTAAGCAGGATAGTCAAAATCATCGCCGTAAACCGATTTGTAATATTCGCAGGAATCCTCACGGCGAAGTCCTATTGTCTTTTTGAAAATGTCGAGATTAAACTCTTTGCCGTCCTCATCAAGCATTTCCTGCCAGATTGAATAAACAAGCCTTTCGCTGTCAATCATAAGCCCGTCCATATCAAAAACTGCGCCCTTAAACATAAAACCGCCCCTTTTTTCGCTTTTAAGTCTGTATATAATAGCATATTTTACAAAAAAAGACAAATCAGTTGTAATTGCGACAAAGTTATGATACAATCGTTTGAATGGTCTGTGAAAAATATAAATTTGAGGGTAAGGAAATTTTATGGCAACATCAATTTATGCAAAACCTATCAAAGCAAAAACGATTCTGAAGTTCACTCTGCCAACCGTTCTTATGATGGTTTTTATGTCACTTTACACGGTTGTTGACGGAATCGTTGTTGCGAACTGTGTCGGAAGTGACGCATTGTCCGCAATCAATATTGTATATCCGTTCACGCTCGTATTTATGGCCGTGGGCTTAATGTTTTCAACAGGCTCAAATGCTATAATCGCAAAGAAAATGGGAGAAGGCAAACAGGAGGAGGCAAACCGACTTATGTCCGGTGTTGCAATCACGGCAACGGTCATTTCTGTTATCATTGCTGTGGTGTTCACAATTTTTGCCGAACCTATGTACATGATGTTCGGCTCAAACGAAAAGATTCTCCCCTACTGCATTGACTACGGCAGCGTTATGATTCCGTACGGCTTTGTAATGTGCTGGCAGATGCTCAACCAATCGTACCTTGTAACAGCTGACAAGCCACATATCATGCTTGTTTTCTCGATACTCTCGGGTTGCACAAACATTGTGCTTGACATTCTTTTTATGGCAGTGTGGGATTTTGGAATAATCGGTGCAGGACTCGGAACAATCATCGGAATGGCTGTGGGTGCAATTCCGCTTTTGCTCTTTTTCAACAAAAAGCAGACTTTGCACTTTGGCAAGCCTGAATTCAAGGTCAGTGAAATACTCTTTGCAATGGCAAACGGCTCGTCCGAGGCTGTAACAAATCTTTCAACAGCCGTTACAACAGCGCTGTTCAACATTCAGATGATGCACTTTGCAGGTGCAAAAGGCGTTGCGGCTATAAGTGCTATTTTGTACATTCACTTTATTTTCACAGCGGTTTCGTTTGGATTCACTTCGGGAGTTTCACCCGTCATCAGCTTTAACTACGGCGCACAAAATCACGAAAAACTGCAAAAGCTGTTCAAATTATGCATAAAAATCACGCTGATAATTTCGGTTGCAATGATTACGGCATCTGAATTTTTTGCGGAACCGCTTGTCGGAATTTTCTCGGCAGGCGACGAAAAAATCCAGCAGATTGCACTCAGCGGATTCAGAATTTTTGCAATAAATTATCTGTTGTGCGGAATGAATATTTTCGCATCGGGACTTTTCACCGCACTCAACAACGGCAAGATTTCAGCCGTGATTTCAGTTGCAAGAACGCTTGTTTTCGAGTGTGCCGCAATGCTGATTTTGCCGATGTTTATAGGCATAAACGGTGTATGGTCGGCATTGCCCGTTGCAGAATTGTGTGCCGTTGCAATTTCCGTAACATTTATAATTGCCAATGCAAAAAAATACCATCTGGTCGGTGTACCACCGCACCCCGTTCGTGCAGACAGTTTGTGATATCAAAAACATATCATGCCCGAGTGTAGCATTGTAACCATTTGTACAAATAAACGCAAAAAATCCGAGCATCAAAACAATGCTCGGATAATTTTTTACAACATTAAAGCTCAATTAAAATCGAAATCAGATTGCACGAACTCTGATTACGCCGTCAACTGCTGCGATTTTTGCAAGGTCATCTGCACCGGCGCCTGCAACATCAATAATTGTGTAAGCGTAGTCGCCACGGCTCTTTGAAAGCATATTTTCAACATTGCCGCTGATCTGTGTGAGAACCTTCTTGAGAAGCTCGGGAACATTCTTGTGAGCAACGCAGAAACGGGTATCGTCAGCATTTGTTCTTGCAAGTGAAATTGCAGGATAGTTTACGGAGTTGATGATGTTACCGTTCTCGAGGTACTCCTTAACCTGATCACAAGCCATAACAGCACAATTTTCTTCACTTTCGGGAGTTGATGCACCGAGGTGTGGGAGGCAGATAATATTCTCTTCACCGAGGATATCGTCTGTTCCGAAGTCTGTAACATACTTAGCAACCTTGCCGCTCTTAACAGCCTCAAGAACTGCTGTTGAATTAACAAGACCGTCACGGCTGAAATTGAGAATACGAACACCGTCTTTCATCTTGGCAATCATATCGGCATCAACCATATCTCTTGTGTCGTCAGTAAGCGGAACATGGATTGTGAGGTAGTCGCAATTTACCATAACATCTTCTGCGCTCTTCATGAGCTTAACTGTAGGAGCAAGCTTGAGAGCGTTGCCAACAGACATAAACGGGTCAAAGCCGATTACATTCATACCGAGAGCAACAGCGGCATTTGCAACAAGAATACCGATTGCTCCAAGACCGATAACACCGAGGGTCTTACCCTTGATTTCAGGGCCTACGAACTGACTTTTTCCCTTTTCAACCATCTTACCGACAGCCGCACCGTTGCCCTTGAGAGTCTTTGCCCATTCATAACCCTCAATAATCTTACGGTTTGAAAGAAGAAGTCCTGCGATAACAAGCTCCTTAACAGCGTTTGCGTTAGCACCCGGTGTATTGAAAACAACAATGCCCTGCTCACTGCACTTATCCTTCGGAATGTTGTTTGTGCCTGCGCCTGCTCTTGCAATTGCAAGAAGGTTGTCGGCAAATTCCATATCGTGCATTGCGGCACTTCTTACAAGAACTGCGTCAGGGTTCTGAACATCGTCACCGTATTTATAGTTATCACCAAGACGGCTTGTGCCGATAGCGGCGATTTTGTTTAATGTAAGAATGTTATACATCAAAATCAATCCTTTTTAATTTTTTATTTTAAGAATTTACAATAACAGGCGAACAGCGTTCGCCCGTTATATCATAATATTCAATAATTACTTGTTTTCAGCCTCGAACTTCTTCATAAACTCAACGAGTTTTTCAACGCCCTCATAAGGCATAGCGTTGTAGATTGAAGCTCTCATACCGCCGACTGTGCGATGACCCTTGATATTAACAAGACCGTTTTCAGTAGCCTCTTTAACGAATTTAGCGTCAAGGTCAGCGTCACCTGTAACGAACGGAACATTCATAAGCGAACGATCCTCGGGAACAACAGTACCCTTGAAAAGCTCTGAAGAATCGAGGAAACCGTAGAGAAGGTCAGCCTTCTTCTTGTTGATTTCATACATCTTATCAAGACCGCCAACCTCGTTCTTAATCCACTCAAGAACAAGCTTTGCAATGTAGATTGTGTAGCAAGGCGGTGTGTTGAACATTGAACCGTTGTCAGCGTGAGTTTTCCAGTTAAGCATTGTAGGAGTGATATCCATAGCGTTGCCGATAAGATCCTCACGAACGATAACAACCGTAAGACCTGCCGGAGCCATGTTCTTCTGTGCGCCTGCATAAAGAACGCCGAACTTTGAAACATCAATCGGTCTTGAAAGAATACAGGAAGAAATATCTGCAACGAGCGGAACATCACCTGTGTCGGGAAGCTCGTGATAAACAGTACCGTAAATTGTGTTGTTCATGCAGATGTAGAAATAGTCGGCGTCCTTTGTGAATGTTGAAGGATCAAGCTTTGGAATGTATGTGAAGGTCTTGTCAGCCGATGAAGCAACAACATTAGCCTGACCGTAACGGGCAGCCTCTGCATGAGCTTTTTTAGCCCACTGACCTGTGATAACATAATCAGCCTTACCGCTCTTTGTCATAAGGTTCATAGGGATAGCCGCAAACTGTGTTGACGCACCGCCCTGAAGGAAAAGAACCTTGTAGTTGTCAGGAATGTTCATAACCTCTCTCAAAAGAGCCTCGGCACCCTCGATGATTGTACCGTAAATTTTTGAGCGGTGTGACATTTCCATAACGCTCTGACCGCTGCCCTCATAATCGAGCATTTCTGCCGCTGCTTTTTTAAGCACAGACTCAGGCAGCATTGAAGGACCTGCCGAAAAATTATATACTCTTGCCATTTCTGATATCTCCCTTTTTAAAGAAAATTTAAAAATATAGTTGTAAAAATAAATACACTTAAATTATACGCTTTTAGCACGCTAAAGTCAATAAATTCATAGCACTAAAGCATAAAAAACGAAAAATTTCGTGATTCTGTTGTGCAAATGAATCAGCCAAGCTTAATTTTGCCGATGCAACCAACGATTTCATCCCTCATACGCTCAGCCTCTTTACGAGCGGCAACGGCAAAATCATCTTCTGTAAGTCCCTGCTTTTTCCATGCGCACATAATGCCGCGGCTTGAGTTGATGATTGCACCAAGACCGTTTTCGTCAAATGCGTTTTTAACATCATCGGCACCGCCGCCCTGAGCACCGTAACCGGGAACAAGGAAGAATGTGTGCGGAAGTTTTGCTCTCATTTCACCGAGCTGTTCGGGATATGTTGCACCCACAACTGCACCTACTGCCGAATAGCCGTGCTTACCCATAAGGTCTTCGCCCCAGCCTTCGCACATCTTGCCCATATGCTCATAAACGCTCTCATTTGTTTCAAGCTTCATATCCTGAAGTTCGCCCGAGCTTGGGTTTGAAGTTTTTACAAGAACAAAAATGCCCTTGTCGTCCGAATCGCAAATTTTTGCAAGCGGCTTGATACCGTCTGTTCCGAGGTAGCCGTTTACCGTGAGTGCGTCTGCACCGAATGCGTCAATACTTTCGCCTGCAACATCTGTATGACCGAGGTGTGCCGTAGCATATGCCTCCATAGTTGTGCCGATATCGTTACGCTTGCCGTCTGTGATAACGAACATACCCTTCGACTTTGCATAAGCGATTGTGTCGCAAAGAGCCTTTACACCCTGCCAGCCGTACATTTCATAATATGCAGCCTGTGGCTTTACGGCAGGCACAATATCATAAAGTGCGTCAATAAGTGCCTTGTTAAATTCAAAAAGCGCAGCAGCCGCACCCTCAAGCGTCTTGCCATACTTTTCAAAGCATTTTGTTTTGATTGATCCGGGAACATAGTCAAGCTTTGGGTCAAGACCTGCAACCGTAGGATTCTGCATTTTTACAATATTTTCGATAAGTCTGTCAAATGCCATAGTGATTCTCCTCATTTTTTGTAATGTAAAAACAATTTGTTCGTTCATATTTTGATTTAAACAATGTCATTGCTTAACCGTAGCGGCGGTCAATGACCGCCAATCGTTTTGGTGGTGAAACCAAAAAGAATAAACAACAAATGTATTGTTATATCGTGGTTAATTACTTTAATTCAAATCGTTTGTATGGTCGAACCGATTTTGCAATCGGTTCGATTGGCGTTCAATGAACGCCGCTACAAATTTAATTAGCTGTTGATAATATCATAAAGTTCATTTGAGAACTTGTAATAATCCTGTCTGTCCTCTTTTACGAACTGAATTGCAGGACGGGGATGTGTGTTGTACTGACCTGTGAGAAGGTACGGAATATCGTAACCCCACTTAACGCCCTCAGCCTTAAACTTGTGGGTGTACTCCTCAATGATTTTGAGAATAGGAGCAACCTGATACTTCGGGTTCTTGAGGAAACCGAGAAGAAGTTCAAGCGCACAGTTGCCTGCGCCTCTGCCCATGCCGTCAACGGTTGCGTCAAGGTAGCTGACACCCTGAGTCATAGCCTCAATTGTGTTGGCAAAAGCAAGCTGCTGGTTGTTGTGAGCGTGAATACCGACCGACTTGCCGTGCTTGTCGGCAATTGAGCAGTAAAGGTCTGCAAGTCGTCTTGACTCCTCGGGATAGAGTGCGCCGTAGCTGTCAACAATGTAGAAAGCGTTTACGGGAGTTTTGCCGAGAGTTTCAAGGGCCGCTGTAATATCCTCGGTTCTTGCCTTTGAAACAGCCATAATATTGATTGTTGTTTCGTAGCCCTTCTTTGCGGCGTCCTCAATCATTTCAACAGCCGCAGGAATTGCGTTGATGTATGTTGCAATTCTGATGAGGTCAATCGGGCTGTCCTTCTTTGCGATAATATCCTTCTTAAAATCTGTTCTGCCGACATCAGCCATAACAGCGATTTTAAGAGGAGTCTTGTTATCGCCTACAATTTTTCTGATATCTGCATCGTTACAGAATTTCCACTTACCGAAATCTTCTTCGTTAAAGATTTCCTTTGATGCCTTGTAGCCGAATTCCATATAATCAACACCGGCTTTAACGTTTGCATTGTAAAGAGCCTTGATAAATTTGTCGTCAAATCTGAAATCGTTACAAAGACCGCCGTCACGGATTGTTGCATCTACTACTCTGATATCCTGTCTTACCGACAGGAGGTCACCCTTCTGTGCCATAATTTTACTCCTTTATGTTAAAGTTTATATTAAATTTATTTTGTAGGGGCGGATATCGTAGGGGCGGATATCATCCGCCCGCTTGATGTGAATTTATGTTTATAAAAAATTATTTGATATCGTCAATGTTGAGTATTCATTTGTAGCTGCGAACACGGTTCGCCGCTACATTATTCACACATAAAATTTAATCTGAAAATACAATTTTACCGCCGAGGATTGTCTTTTTGACCTTACCTGTGAGACTTCTGCCCTTGAACGGGGTGTTTTTGCTTTTGCCGTGAAGTTTACCAACATCAACTGTCCATTCTTCATCGGGATTTATAAGAACAACATCGGCATTTGCACCGACTGAAAGAGTGCCTGCGTTGATTTTCAAAATCCTTGCAGGATTAACGCTCATCTTCTCAACAAGCTGTGAAAGCGTCATTCTGCCTGTCTTAACCAGGTATGTGTTGCAGACCGCAAACGAGGTTTCCATGCCGATTGAACCGTTGGGGGCTTTTACAAAATCAGCCTTTTCCTCGGGTGTGTGCGGTGCGTGGTCGGTTGCTATGGCATCAAGCGTGCCGTCACAAAGCCCGTTGATAATCTCGTCAACATCAGCCTGAGTTCTGAGAGGCGGATTCATTCTGTAATCAGCGTCACCTCTTAAAAGCTCCCTGTCCGTGAGCGAAACATAATGCGGAGCAGTTTCGGCGGTCACCTTAACACCTCTCCTTTTGGCATCACGGATAAGCGCAACGCTTGTTTTGGTGCTGACATGGCAGATATGAATAGGCTCGTTAAGAGCGGCGGCAAGCGCAATTTCTCTTGCAGTTCCGCAGTCCTCGGCACCGGCAGGGATTCCCTTGACACCGAGCTTTTCAGAAACCTCGCCCTCGTTAATTTTACCGCCGTCGGCAAGAAACAAGTCCTCGCAATGTGCGACAATTGTCATGCCGAGCTTTGGAGCTTTTTTCATTGCATCACTCAAATACTTTGTGTTTTCAACAGGTCTGCCGTCATCGGTAAGTGCTATTGCACCTGCACTTTTCACAGCGTCAATGTCTGTGGGTTCTTCGCTTTTAAGCCCCTTGGTAACGCTTGCCGCAACATAAACACGGCTGTCGGCGTCTTTAGCTTTGTCAAGAATATACTTTACAATTTCGGGGCTGTCGGTTGTGGGGTTGGTGTTCGGCATTGCAAGCAGGCTTGTAACACCGCCTGCGGCAGCCGCCTTGCATCCCGTGATAATATTCTCTTTGTGAGTCTGACCGGGATCACGAAGATGCACATGCATATCAACAAATCCCGGAACGGCACAAAGACCGTCTGCGTCAATAATCTCTCCGTCTGATGTAATGCCGCTGCCGATTTCGGCAATCACACCGTCCTTTATGAGAATATCTGTTTTTTCGTTAAGCTTGTCGGCAGGGGAAACAACCACTGCGTTTTTAATTAGCATTTCCATGTTTTTCCTCCGTTAAGAAAAGAAATTATCTTCTCTTGTTTCTGTTTGCAGGGCGGCGATTCTGCTGGGGGCGGCGGTCGGTTCTGCTGTGAACCTGAACAAGTCCGTCACTCTCGCCTCTTTCGGCACGCATTCTTGCACGCTCTGCCTTTTGTCTTTCTCTCTCTCTTCTCTCTTCCTCTGCCTTTTTGCGTTTGGCAATCGCACGCTTATGCTTTATCATTATTGAAACATTCTTGCAGAAATATCCGCAGTGAATGCCAAAATTCTTAACTCCGCCTGCAAAGCCCCTGAGAGCGTTACCGATGTTTTTGCCTACATTGGCAAGAACCTCTTCCGTTGACCGTTTATCGGTCGGTTCACCCTCGGTTTCTTTATTATTCTCTTTTTCAAGAGCGTTCTGCTTTACGGTTTCTGCTTTTCTTTCAACCTCGCCGATAACATCAAAATCCTCGGCATCTCTGAGGTCTGAGCTTTTGATAACCCCCATTGACTTTTTGGGAGCTTCGTCAAAAAAGTCATAACCGCTGTCAAACTTGTTTTTCTTAGCCTTTGCCCTTACAAGCTCCTCGTCATCAACCTCTTCCCCGGTTTCCTCTTCGGGATCGTCGATGCCGAAAATGATGTTTGCATACTCGTCAACCTTTTTTTCAAGCGGATGCTTTTGTTCGGAAACCTCCTCGGTTTCTTCAACATCGGCATCGTCCTCACGGTCGATATCGTCAGGCTCGCTTGTTTCAAAGAGATCGTGTTCGGGTTCGGGGATAACGAGTGTAGGACCTGACGAAGAGCTTATGTCCTCGTGTTTTTCAGGTGTTTCTGCGTTATCTTTTTCGTTTTCGTCAATTTTTTCGGGTTCAGTCTCTGAGGTATCTGCTGCGGTAGGCTCCTTTTTTTTTTCGTCCTCCGTGCTGTTTTCCTCGTAACCGTAGTTGTTTTTATATGCCTCACGCTCAAGCTCGCTCTTGTAAGCCTTTGCGGAGTTGATTATCTCGTCAATTTCTTTTTCCTTGGCATCATCCGTGTCATAACCAAAGTTTGAATACTCACTTGTAATTTCTTCCGGTTCTTCCATATTTTCGATTATCGGCTCGGGAGCATATCTTCTGCCCGGCAAAGCCGGTTCTTCTTCAACCTCTTCCGCATATCTCTGCTTTTTCTTTGAGCGTTTATCGGGCTTTTCGGGAGAATCGTCAAAATTGTCAATGTCGTAGTCCGTACCCTTTTCACCGAGTTTATACTTGACTGCAAGTTCTTCAAGAATAGCGTTATTCTTCTTAGCCTTTTTATGCTTTCTGATTCTCACGGCAAAAATTATGATGAGAACAATCAAAATAAGGATAACAACACCGCCGCCGATGATTATGTACGGAATAAATCCCTTTGAAAACGGCAGGTCGCTGAATTTTACCGAAGATACAATTTTAGAAAAAGTATCGTAGTCAACGGTTGTAACATCACCCTCTGTTCTCTGCATTGTGATATTAATGTTCATACCGTCATAAACCGTGTTGGCAACAAAGGTTTTTACATCGCCCTTACTGCTCTGAGCAGTTGCGTCAAACACAAGCCACACAACTTTTTCTTTTTGGTCGGGAGTACAGCTCCGATACTCGTCGGAATTAAGAAAATTGTTGCGTATATTTGAAAGCTCGCTTGAAGAAAGCTGAGCATAGTTGCCAACATTCTCGCTGCTCTCATTTTTTGTCATTGTCACGGTCAGAATAACCGATGACATATTATCCATACCTTGAAGATAGATATTTCCGTTCTGAAAGGTTTTCATTGTTGTGTCATAATCAAGACCGAAAACGGAAAAATATTTATCTGTGCTTTTACTGTCCCTTGTAACAGCGCTCATACCGTCAGGCATTGAAAGCGTCATATCGTCAATCTGCGGAATCTCGTAATCTTTTGTTGCGCCCGAACAGGCAAAAATACCGCAAAATACCATTACGGCACAAATTGCAAGCGTTACAGCTCTTTTAAAAACAGTTTTCATCATGTCCGTATATTCCCCCGAAACTAAATTAGATTCATCAATACTGCTTTTTAGAATGTATATCTAATTAATTATACATAATCTGTCAAAAAAATACAAGGTTTTTACCGCTTAAATTTGAAAACAAGAGTGCCTTATTCGTGAATACAGTATGATATTAAAAAACATATTACGCCTGAGCGTGCATAAAATTGAAAATTGAAAATGGAAAATGGAAAATTATGGTCGAGAAAACAATTCGCAAGAATGCAAAACATTGTCGCCCGACTGTTTTTGTATATTTTTGTTATATACGGAAGTTGTTGCAAAACTGTATGTGCGGATATTATCCGCCTGCAGATAACCACGCAAAGATTTGTACAAATTAAAATTATATAAATAAACATTCACTTTCATATAAAACAAAAATTGCATCAATGCCGTATTGGGCATCAATGCAATTTCTTTATCTGACTATCTTCTCAAATTGACTGCGGTGGCACACCGCCAACCGAAATTTTACATTTTCAATTTTCAATTTTCAATTAAAAACAAGACCGCCGTTTATTCTACAGTAACCGACTTAGCAAGGTTCTTTGGCTTATCGGGATCAATACCTCTGTTGATTGATGTGTAATAAGCAAGAATCTGGAGCGGAACAACCGCTGTAATCGGCATAAGAAGCTCGTCTGTATGCGGAATTTCAATAACATAATCCGCAACACCGTCCTTGAGTTCTCTTGCACAGGCGTCTGTACAAACAAGAATAACCTTTGCACCTCTTGACTTAACCTCAACAACATTGCTGATTGTCTTGGGGATAATATCTGTCTGAGTTGCAACGGCGATAACGGGAACATCCTCGTCAATAAGCGAAATTGTGCCGTGCTTTAACTCGCCTGCGGCATAGCTTTCCGAGTGAATGTACGAAACCTCTTTGAGCTTGAGCGAACCCTCCATTGAAAGGGCATAGTCAAGGCCTCTGCCTATGTAAAGCAAGCTGTCGGTTGCAACAAGCTTTGTGGCAACGAACTTGCAGGTATCCTCGCAGTTGTCAATTACATACTGAACTGCCTCGGGCATTTTTGTGAGAGCCGAAACAAGTCGCTTGCACTCGGCTGTGCTGATTGTTTCCTTTGCAAGAGCAAGCTCAAAGGCAAAGAGATACATAACGGAAAGCTGTGTGATGTATGCCTTTGTTGACGGAACGGAAATTTCCGGACCTGCGAGTGTGTAGATGAGCATATCCGCCTCACGGGCAATTGAACTGCCCTTTGCGTTTACGATTGCAAGAGTTTTTGCACCCTTCTGCTTTGCAAGACGCATTGCGGCAAGGCTGTCGGCTGTTTCGCCCGACTGTGAAATAATGATTACAAGGTCGCCCTCGTCTACAATCGGATTTCTGTAACGGAACTCGGACGCAATGTCAACATTTACGGGAACTCTTGCGAGATCCTCAATAACATACTTGCCGACCATACCTGCGTGCATGGCAGTACCGCAGGCAACGATTGTGATATTTTTGAAATTCTTGATTGTTTCCGTTGTGATGCCGCACTCCTCAAGAAACGGAAGTTCCTCTTTGATTCTCGGCATAATCGTTGTTCTGATAGCCTCCGGCTGTTCGTTGATTTCCTTAATCATAAAGTGCGGATAACCGCCCTTTTCGGCAGCCTCCATATCCCAGTCGGCTGTCTGGAGTCCCTTTTCAATCGGATCAAGGTGTTCATCAACGAACGAAACACCGTCAGGTGAAAGCGTTACGATTTCATCATGGTCAAGAAGATAATAATCCCTTGTGTACTGAAGAATTGCGGGAACATCGGACGCAATAAAGCACTCGCCTTCTGCAACGCCTACGATAAGAGGACTTTCACGGCGAACCGCAAAAACTCTGTCGGGGAAATCCTTGAACATAATTCCGAGTGCAAACGAGCCCCTAAGCTCAGCCATTACACTGTCAATTGTTTCAAGAGGATTTCCGTTGTATTTATAGTCGAGGAGCTGAGCAACAACCTCTGTATCTGTGTCGCTTAAAAAAGTTCTTCCCTTTGAGATGAGGAAGTCTTTAAGCTCCATATAGTTTTCAATAATACCGTTGTGAACGATTGTAACCCTTGCACCGCTGTGTGGATGTGAGTTTACATCCGAAGGCTCGCCGTGGGTTGCCCAACGGGTGTGACCTATGCCGACATGACCTTTCGGAGTGCCGACCTCTGCAAGCTTATCCTTTAAGTCCTGAAGCTTACCCTTGGTCTTTACGGTCTTGATTTCTCCGTTATCAAAAACCGCAATACCTGCCGAGTCATAGCCTCTGTATTCAAGCTTTGTGAGAGCATTAACAAGCACCTCACTGCAATCCTTAGTTCCTACATAACCTACAATACCGCACATAAAATTTCTCCTTTTCGGTTAATCATTGACCTTATGGCAAAAAGTAGGTACAAGTTCTGCCAAAAGTTCAACTGTCTTTTCACTGTCATTGTTTTCTGCGGTTTTTTTGAGAACCTCAAGCTTTGACAGCATATCTGTTTCGTCTATTTTAATTTGATTTCCTATGAAAATTTTCTTGTTCTGTGTTGACTTAAGACCTTCTTCGTCCATAAGAAGCTCCTCAAAAAGCTTTTCGCCCGGACGAAGTCCCGTGAAAATAATCGGAACATCTTTGTACGGAACCTTACCGTACATTCTGATAAGGTTCTCGGCAAGGGTTGTAATCTTGACGGGAGCACCCATATCAAGAACAAAAATCTCACCGCCCTTTGCCATTGCACCTGCCTCAAGAACAAGCGAAACAGCCTCGGGAATAGTCATAAAATATCTGATAATATCGGGATGTGTTACGGTAACGGGCGCACCGTTTTCAATCTGACGGCGAAACAGCGGAATAACCGAGCCGTTTGAGCCGAGAACATTACCGAATCTTGTTGTTACAAATTCGGTATCTGTGCTGTGCTGCGCCTTGTACTGAATAATCATCTCACACGCACGCTTTGTTGCGCCCATAACATTTGTCGGATTAACAGCCTTGTCGGTTGAAATCATAACAAACTTCTTTGCCCTGTACTTTTCTGCAAGGGTTGCAACATTGAATGTGCCGAATATATTGTTCTTTACTGCCTCCTCGGGAACGGTTTCCATAAGCGGAACATGCTTGTGAGCAGCAGCGTGAAATACGAGTTCGGGGCGATATGTCTTGAAGATAAGCTCCATTTTGTCGTAATCACGAACCGATGAAATAAGCGTTACAAGGTTAAGCTTTGTGCCGTATTCAAGCACAAGCTCCTGCTGAATGTCATATGCGTTGTTTTCGTAGATATCAACAATGATGATTTGTTTCGGGTCATTCTTGGCAATCTGTCTTACAAGCTCACTGCCGATTGAACCGCCGCCGCCTGTAACAAGACAAATCTTTCCGTTGATAAGGTCATGAATCTCCTTTCGGTCAAACTCAATGGGTTTTCTGCCGAGAAGATCCTCAATCTTGATTTCCTTTGCCTGTGAAATAAGCTGTGTATGCCCGTCATCAAACAAAAGCTCGCCGAGATAAGGTATAATCTTGATTTTGCACTCTGTTGCAGAACAGTAATCAAGAATCTTCCTCTTCTCATCTTCCTCACATGACGGAACTGCAACAATAATATTGTCTATGCGGTATTCATCACATATTTTAACAATTTCGGGACAGGTTCCGACAATGGGGATTCCTTCGATTTTCTGATTCAGCTTTTTCAAATCATCATCGACAAAGCATACCGGAATGATGCTTTTTGAAGGATTATTAACATCACCCTGCTCTTTCGCATTGTGAATTTCACGAACAATCATTCTGCCGGCATTGCCTGCGCCCACAATAAGGGTGCGCTCTCCGCCCTCTGCCCTTCCTGCCTCGGTAAGGTCAAGAAAAGCCCTTCTGAAAACAAAACGGAATGCAAGAATTCCGACAAGGGCTATTGCGAAATGTACTATACAAAAAATCTTTCTCTGCGGAATCTGCAAAAACAACGAGATTACAAAGCCGAGCGTAAACCCCGAAAAGACGGCAATTCCGCACACCATATAGTCCTTTGCGTTAAAGTATCGCCACAATTTTGAATATGTTCCGCTTATATAAAGCGTAAACAGACACATGACAAGATCAATAACAATATAGCTCAACAAGCCTTTGCTTGAAGCAGCACCTATGTAGCCGACAAGCAAGAGAATATAATTTGCAAGAATACCGCTGACAACGATAATAAACACATCTGCGAGGGCCAGCAACACCTTACGCAAATTAATCTTCTTCATAACCCATACCTCTTCTGTTTAACTTTGTGTAAATTTCCCGAGTAACATATAAATACAATTATGATTTATTATACAACAGTGCAAAAGGAATGTCAAACAAAGCAGTCCTAAAAGCAACTCAAAATTTGGCAATCAAAACACAAAAAGCAGTCATAATCATACTTGTTCGACACACATTTGTTGACAACCGCATAAAACGAGCCTAAAATAATACCATACTTAATATGGGCGGTAAATTGAATGAAAAAATTTTCGATAATTCTCGGAGCAATAATACTTGTGCTGTTTGTGACTCTCGTAATATGGGGAGTTTACTGCGACAACACAATTGCAATCACAAATTACTGTGTAAACAATACTAAGAACGACGCAAAGCTGAAATTTGTTGTCATCACGGATTTGCACAACAAGGAATACGGAGAAAAGAACGCAGACCTTGCAGAGCTTGTAAAGGAACAAAATCCCGATTTTATCGCAGTTTGCGGAGATATGGTCAACCGTGGCGATCCCGACACAACGAAGATGAAGGATGTGCTTGAAAAGCTTTCAAAAATTGCGCCCACATACTGCTGCCTCGGCAACCATGAGCGTGACAATGCCGCCAAATTCGGAACGGATTTTAAAAGCGAAACAGATTCAACAGGCGCTGTATTGCTTGATAACGAATACATAAAATTCACCAAAAACGGCAAGAGTGTGCTTATCGGCGGAATGAGCGACTACCCCTATTATGAGTTCTACACTCCCGATGATGATGTTCCGTCAAGAACGCTGTGGGAAGAATTTGCCGAAAAAGCAAAGAACAATTTCACAATTCTTCTGCACCACCAGCCCGAATACATTGCCGAGGACGCAAAGAAAACCGACATAGACTTAATCGTCTGCGGTCACACCCACGGAGGACAGATTCAATTGCCGTTCATCGGCGGAGTAATCGCTCCGAATCAGGGACTTTTTCCGAAATATGACAAAGGTGAATTTGACCTTGACGGCACAAAAATGATTGTCTGCGCAGGTCTGAGCAACACCGTATTCATCCCCAGAATCAATAATCAAGTTGAAATAGGTGTTGTGACAATTAAGTAGGGGCGTTCATTGGACGCCCGCAAGTAATTGCACATAATTTATAATAAATATGATTCTATAAATGCCTCAATATAATTGTTATACCGTAGCGGCGATCAGTGATCGCCAATCGAACCGATTGTAAAATCGGTTCGACTTAACACAAACTATTTGTTAATTAACATATCTATATAGCATAGCAAAAACTGTGTATATGTTCGTTTTGGTTTTGCAACCAAAACGATTGGCGTTCACTGAACGCCGCTACATTGGAATACACAATTTTCATCACATCATAACATACACATAAAACAGATAATTTCATCAAGGCGGGCGTCCAATGAACGCCCCTACGGATTTGCAACATTTATAAAATATGTTTTTACATATATTCTGTACTTTTACTTGCCGGCGAACCGTGTTCGCCGCTACAAATAAATTTCATATAAAGCAAAAATTGCATCAATGCCGTATTCGGGCATCTGATGCAATTCCTTTATCCGAGTATCTTCTCGAATAGATTGCGGTGGCACACCGCCGACCGCAATTTTCAATTTTCCATTTTCAATTTAAAAAACTTTTGCTCGGGCATAATATGTTTTTTGACATTACAAACTATCCACACGAATTGGGTACGGTGGCTCGCCGTCAGTTCTTCTCGCTGTAATTTCTAAGCTCCGCAGGAGTTCTGCCGTATTCTGACTTGCAGGACAGGATAAACGAATTTACATTCGGGAAACCGTTTTCAATCGCCGCCTGTCTGACGGTGATTTTTTTGTTTCTCAAATCATCAATAGCGTGTTCAAGACGAACACGGCGAAGATACTTTGAAAATGTTTCTTCTGTTTTATCCTTAAAATATTTTGAAAAATGAGCAGGCGTCATGCCTACATAATTGGCGATTTCATTGAGCGTGATTTCGCGTTTGTAATTATCGTGCATATATCTGATAGCACTTTTGGCGCAGTCAAAATCATCCGCCTGAGAACCGTGAACATATTGTATATCGTTGTCAATGCAATCACGGATGAGATAGTACGCAACGCTGTACATCACCGCTCTTACCTTCATGCTGATAAGCTTGCTCTTGTACTCTTCATATCCGTAGAATATGTCCATTGCTTTCCTGATAAACTCAAGAGCTTCGCCCTCGGGTTGTTTGAAACTCGGCACAATATGCGGATCGTCAACATACGGTGCAATTGCCTTTGGAACGATATTGAGCATAACAGCCTGAGTATCCTCACCGATGTCCTCATAGGAATGAACCTCCTGACTGTTAAGAACATAGACATCGCCCGCATTGAGAATAATTTCACAGTCAAGCTTGTTAAGCCTTACCTTACCTTTTTTTATATAGGAAATTTCATATGAACCATGCCACCTGAGTCCAGATTCAAAGGCAGCTTTTCTGTCCGGGTATCTTGTAACCCTGCCGCTGTAATACGGCTCGGGCGGTAACAACACCTTCTTGTACTTCATGGTTTCACCCTCAACTCAATTAAAATCAATCAATTGTTAATAACATAGTCAGCGCAAAAATAAATATATTTAAGATCCGCAATTACCGCAGAATGGTCTGTTTTTACTACAACTGTCCTGCGTTCTTTTTGGCTGATTTCCTCAACACAGCGTGCAACATTGCACTTTGAAGGCTCGTAGCCGTACTTTTCAAAAAATTCTTCCGCAGTCATAACAAGAGAGCCGTAGCCCTCAAACATATGCAAAAGAGAATAGTCAATCAGCTTGTATTCATCTTCAATAAGGCTGATTCCGATATCGCAGTTTGTGACTGAACCGATGTAATACGGTGCGTCATTGAGGAACAAGCCTGTCTTGAACGAACCGATTGAAACGGTAAGATCCGAGTTTACCGCCGTACTGCACACACCCGTGTCACCGTTGATTCCGCTGTTGATGTCTGCACTTATAACATAGGCATTTGTCATATTAATCTGCTCAACCGCTTCAAGCATTTCACCCTTTAATTCACCCGAAAAGCCTGTTCCGAGCAGGCAGTCAACTACAATGTCAAATCCCGTGAAAGCCGCCGCCTGTGACATCGGCATCTCCTCGGCACCGAGCGACATTGCGGTTTTATAATAGTAAAGGCCGTCCTTTGAAAAGCCGTCGCTTGCTCTGAAAATTGTCGGTGTAAAGCCGTTTTTGCATAAAACACAGGCGAGCGCATAACCGTCGCCGCCGTTGTTGCCCTTACCGCAAACTATGGCAACCCTGCCCACAAACTTTGCCGAATTAAAAATCCCCTGTGCGGCTCTGTACATAAGCTCCGCCGAAGGAGTATGCTCCGCAATCGTCCTTGCGTCGCTTTTTCTCATATTTTCAACCGAAACGACCTGAACAAATTCCATCTTATATTCCTCCGCTTTCTGAAATTTCCATAGCCTTATCCGCCGTTTGCGGCATTGTAAGCCGTCATAACAGCACTTTCATCCATATTACAACCGAGCAAAAACAACGGTGTTTTCTTAAAGAACTCATCAAGCAATTCAAGCAGCTTTTCCATTCTGCTCCGCTCAACATCAATAACCGTTGCCTCAAGCAACTGTTTCATAACCTGTGACGGCAACACCCTGACTGCCGTGTTCTCTTCTGCTCTCTGAAGAATATACACAGCCTTAACGGGCGCTTTTGTATTTGTTCCTATGTTAGCTTTCCCCATCCACGGAGTTCCGTAAGCATAAAATTTTCCGTCGCATTTTCGTATAACCGGCTTGTCATCGTTAATCATCGTCACCCTGTTGCCAAAATGCCTTCGCCACAGAGCCGTGTGGGTAGACTTGCCCGTTCCGCTGACTGCCGAAAAAACATAGCCCTCGCCGTCAAGCTCAAGACAGGACGAATGAAAAAAGAATCCGTCAAATCCGTCAAGCACGGCGTTGCAGAATTTTGAGAGTATCAGAACATCCTCTGCACCTTGTTCGCTGAGGTTGTCGGAAAGCCTGAGACGCTCACGGATTTCGTCATCCGAAACCGATATCGCAATGTCGGTCTTTCCCGATTCATTCGACTTCACGGCATAGCTTTCAAGCCGTTTCCTGCATATTTTAAATTTTGGATTAACTTCAACATTCAAATCAGCTATTCTGTATATCGGCATATCTGCTCCGCTAAATACTATAATGAAATATTGTAACACAAATTAATGCTTTTTGCTACGGCGAAATGAATAAATATTATTTTACCTTTTAGTGCAAGTTGTTCAGTCGCACAGCTTTAAAGGCAAATATTGCACAATACAAGCCGTGTTATTTTGTAACAATGCACATACAGCTTATTTTTTATTCATTTTAAAGCCCGTAAAAAAAGCATTATTTTACGACTTTTTCAATTTTGTTTACTTGTCCGACTGCTTTTTTGCATACTCTTCAAGGTATGCTCTTTCATAAATTCAAATATCCTGTGCGTAACCGTTCCTATAAGAATCGGAATGAATATTCCTGCGGCAAGGTAGATTATGCAGTAAAAATTTAAGCCGTTCGGACGATAAATGTACCAGATTGTTGACTTGAGTTTTAAAATATCAAAATCTTTGAACAGCGGTGTAATTACGCTCAATCCCCAGAACGCCCATTTTACAATCATAAAGGCAAAAATGTGGTGAATCATTATGCTGTAGGTATTGTCCGAAATCATCCTGACAAGCTTTTTGTTCTTGATAATCGGAGTAATCAGCTTTGCAACCCTCAGCCAGAACGCAATGCCCGTGATTGCGGTTACATAAGGAATGACGCAGCCGTTGTCAAACTTCACGCACTTTGACGGAGTGTATTCAAGATTTTCACAGAATGTGAGGAGAAGAAGCTGAACTCCGAGAACGATTGCAAAATATGCAACGCTGTTGAGATTATCGTGTTTTTCAAGCTTTTCGTGATAAAATCTGCCAAACCCAAAACACGGCAGAAAAAACATTGACCTGAACAACAACAGCAACGCACCCTTTGGGGCAGGATTCCAAATGCAGTATTGCACACCGAAAATTCCGATTGCAAGATACACGGCAAGAATGACATACTCGTTGCCCCTGTGAACCTTTTTGAGCAGTTTGCGGAACAGTATGTTAAAAACATAAACACAGAACAGCGGATATACAAACCACGAACCGAGGTTGTAGGCAAAACTTTCGCCGTCAATAAACGGCATAACAAAAAGGTTGTACAGATCAAATTTGCCCTGAGCAATCGTATAGCCGACCTGAGTAAGTGCGAATGCGATTATTCCGTAAACAATGTTCCATAGATACGCAGGAATCAACAAGCGTTTTGTCCGTCCCCATATATATTTGAAAATATGTTCCTCGTGTTTTTCCTTGTAAAAATAACCCGAAATGAAAACAAACAAGGCGAGATTGTACGAATACTTCGGAAACCAATCATACATCAGCGACACACCGCCGTTGTAGCAATGCCCCGAAACTATGATAATAATGCCGATTGCCGACAAAATTTTAAAAGTAAAATTAATGTTTCCGTCATCGCCGAGCCTTTTGTTTTCAGCTGTGACACTGTTTTGTTTAAGTGCAGATTTACTGCGTGTTTTGTTCTTTCCCATAATTCCCTCTCATCTGTATTTGTCGCAATTTAAAAATTCCGCAAATTCACACGGTAATTGTACCACAAAAGCAATCCGCAATCAATATATCAAATTCACCGTACAAAACACATATAAATCATTATTTTGCACAATCTCACTTTTGTTTTAACAGGTATTTAAATCTTTTATTTGCATCTGTTCCGCCATACAATTGTACACATACCCGTTAAAAAGTCTAAGATTAAAATGTAAATAAATTCAGTCAAAAAAGCCGGGCAAAGCATAAAATAAAAAAATATGCAAAAAACTATTGACACAACCTTTACATAATGCTATAATAATAAAGCTGTAAAAAACAGCAGAGTTGTATATCGCGGGATAGAGCAGCTCGGTAGCTCGTCGGGCTCATAACCCGAAGGTCGTCGGTTCAAATCCGGCTCCCGCAACCATCCAATAAGCACTAACCGTTATGGTTAGTGCTTATTTTTATTTCTGATACTTCTGAAATTTTTATTATCTCCATAACACACCGGCCTGAGCATTGTTACTTGACGCTCAGGCTGATTTTTTATTACTTATTATGTTTTAATGCGTATCTTCAATGCAGTACACAAAGTTTGTGAGGTTCATATTATCGTCAAAGGTGAAAGTTACATATCCGTCTTTCCGCTTATAGGTAACATCACCGTGGGTTATGTTATTGTACATCGGCTCGCCGAGTTCAGCATAGACATCGTCATAGGTGCTGTTGCCGTTGATTTCGCCAAAACCGATGTTTGCATTGGCAAGGTTGCCTGATGAGTAATCAACCGTAATGCTGTAAATTTTATTTGTTTCGGCGGTAACCATAACATTCATACCGCTGTAGTAATGAATATACCACTTGTCCGACGCTAAAAACGGATCTGAAATTTCTTCGCCAAAAGCATTTTTTACATCGTCAAAATCAGCGTTCAAAAAATTATTGCTCTCAACATCAAGCATTGAACTTTCGGACTTTTTAAGATAAAACTTTCCGCCTATATCCCACATTGATTCGCTATTCTGATTTGTGACCGTGTTTTCAATATAGATTTCGCCGTCAGAAAACTTGATTTTACCCGTACCGCTGTTCTGCCAGCCGTCATCATCAAACGAAAAAGTTCCTATTCCGTCAATTACCTTTGTTGTCACATTGCTTATTCTCGCAATTCGGTTTTGCGGTGCAGACGAGGTCTTTGTAAAAGTAAATCTCACAACATCATCCTTGACGGAAATTATCTCAAGAATATTGCCACCGTTTTGTTCGGCATCGGAAATGTCGCTGTCCTTATCGCACCAAATTCCGATATATTTTGAATAATCATAATCAGATGATTTTGTTGTTTCGGCTGATGTAACAACAGGCGTTGACGGTGAAGTATTCTCCGATTTGCCGTTATTGCCGTTAAAAGCACCGTTTGCAAAGAGTAATATCACTGCAATCACGGCAATTAACACAGCCGCCGACACGGTGACTATAATAATCGGCTTTTTCTTTCTGACCTTAATTTCTTTGCCTGTTGTAACATCAATCAACTTTGTCATACAATACGGACAAAATGTCGATTCAATCGGAAGTTCCTTGCCGCAATTCCTGCAAAACTTCGTATCCTTACCCATAATGCCTCACCTCTTTTATTACATTATAAATAACATTAGGCAAAAATACAAGAAAAAGATAATCTCCTATACCGTCAGGAAATTATCTTTTTCGCATAATTAATAACTCACTAAATCGTTATATACATCTGTCGCATAAAAATCTTGATCTAACAACCAGTCATACGAAGCGCTATCATAATACACTGTTTTGTTTTCAATATCTACTATATATGTAATATATTCTCCCTCGCCAAAAACAGTATGCGTTCCCGTGTATTTCATAGTTATTGACCCATCTTCGTTTCTTTGAGCGTCAAGAGTCACATCACTTAAATAATGATGAATAGCATCATACACATTCAGCCTATTATGATATTCATCAACATCAACACCATTTTCTTCTAAATAAGTGTCACTATGATCGTCTATACCGTAAGGCTCTTCTTTGAGCAACTCTTCTGCTTTCTCAATTTCCGAGTCGCTAACTTTAGCAGGCTTAGCATCTGATGATTCCTCTGTAGTTGTAACATCTGTGGTAGGCTCAGTTGTTGTAGATTCGGTAACAACTTGAAAAATTGAAGGAGTATCTTTACCTATATCATGTCTTTCACTAAAATCAGGATCAGTTACCAAAAAATTCAATACAATTTGATTAGTATCACCATTACAAAGCATCGTATATCCATCATAATAGAAACAAGGATTTCCATCATTATCCTCATCTAATATTTCAGAAATAAAATGTCTGGCTACCTTTTCACAGGAATCATAACTTTTATAATCAGATAAAGCATACAACCATGATGCCAATCTTCCTACTGTCTGTTTCACTTTATAAACATCGTCGGTTGTTACATCATTAAGCAAAGAGTAAACAAAAGTTAATGAATATGCAACAACGTTATTTTCATCATCCAGGTACAAAAATGTTCCTGTTTTGCCATTATAATCAACTTGCATATATAGTGAGACTTTTTTACCGAAGATTGTACAATCATCTTGGTACTTAAAATCGTCAAATTCTACACCTAAGCCCAAATCGCCCATAGAACCTTCATCGTCAAAGGCACTCATAAACTTATCTACTGTTTCTTCATTAAATTTATTATCAAAGTAATAGTATCCTTTGCCGTCGATACTGTTATCAACAGTTGTCGGTTCGGTTAAACTGCTTTTTGTTTTTGTATTTGAAGAACTGCTGCTATGCGGCACAAACAAAACCAACGCAAGTATTGCTGCAAAAACAAGTACAAAAGTTCCAAATACTATGCCTGCAATTTTCCATTGCTTTTTCAGCTTTTCCTTTTCTTCATCAGGACTGACAACCTCATTAACTTCAGAATCTTCAACAGCCGAGCAATCTTCTCCGCAGTTCTCACAATATCGGTCATTTTCATTTAGCAGAAATCCACATTTTGGGCAACGCCTCATTTTTAATCCTCCTTATCACTTGAATAATCACCTATTTTATCAAAGTTGCTGTTATTCAGTTATGTTATATTTACAATGCTAATTTTAATAAAATCCTGTAACTTCAAAAGCATAGTATTCAGCAGCTGATTTATAATCATGGTCACCTGTAAGAGTACAAGTGTCATTTGTCAAATTTATAACTATGTATGCGTTACCGCTGTTATTATAATATCCATCAGGAGTATTTCTATAATTTCCGGAAACGGTTACCTGATACCCCAACAAAGTTCCCGTGTCTCGTGTTTTTGTCGGAGTGATATCAAGTTGAGGATTTTCAAACATTGAAGCCACTAATTGCCCAAAAGTTATATCTGAACATAATCCGTTTTGAACATATGATGGATCAATTGAGTCCATAAAACTTGTCGAATTTAATATATCTACAACATCATCCTCATATTCATTATTTCCTTCTGTAGTTTCTTCAACTGTCGTCTCTTCAACCGTAGTTGAATCAAAATTAGTTTGTGTGGCTGAAGATTCAGAACTCGGTTGTTTCGAACATCCGCTTAATACTGTTGATATCAATAAAATCACAGTTAATGCAACAAGCGATTTTTTCATAAATTTCACTCCTTTTCTTTATAATGAAAACGCTCAGCTTTACCGTTGGTTATCAATATTTTCTGACCGCAGACATCACAATCGCAACTCTGTGCGTCACATGGAATCACTGTTGTTTTTTGGCAATAAGGACATTCGACATATTTACATTTGATACGAAGTTTTTTAATTGAAACAACAAGTATAATCAACGCAAGAATTGCCAATATTACAGAAAATGTTATTGATCCCGGATTGTAGCCGGGAGTAATATATGTGCCATCACTTGGATCCCAAAATTTGTGTTGCGATGCATTTCCTTGTGTAATAATCGTACTAACGGATACAGCCAAAGTACCGCAAGCAACAATTATTCCACCGATTGACGCAGAATTGTATTTATAAACAACACCGCTTTCATCATCCTGATATATACTTTCATCAGTAACACAGTCATTGTTACTATTGATTTCATCAGGTATCTTTGCGCCACATGAAGGGCAAAAACTTGCACTTTCTCTTATTTTTGAACCACACTTTTCACAATACGGCATAAAATCCCCCATCACCTATATTATTTTACAAACATCTATTTAGATAAAACTGATTATTTTATCTATATAATCTGTATTTGTTTCAATGAAAAGGCTGCCTTTTCTCTTGTTTATATTACTGTCATCAATGTTAATTGACTTATTGATATTTGATTTGAGCCATTTTATACCAATCTCATTTCCGCATTCCTCATAACCATGATGTGTGTTTTCGGTTTTTAAAGCAGTTGTCACAATTCCAACCGCTTTAATTCTCATGGTTTTTGAACTGAGTGGAAGAGCCTTGATGTAAATGATATCGCCGATTTTAATGTTATTTAAAATAGCATATAATTCAGGCTTATCTTCTTTCTTCCAACCGATACATACAAACCCCTCGTTAACAAAATTATCCAATTGCTCTTCTGTTCCGCAGAACAGTGAACCCATTCCATAAACCGACATAATTTTCCTCCTAAAAATTTTATTTATTACAGACAGCAACACTGGGGTCTGTCAAAGTTCATAAAAAATTTATCTGTTGTAAAATAAGTTTAGCACAAATAATGCTACAAGTCAATAATAAATGCTTACAGTAAATTTATTTTTTTGTTCAAAAAGTTTAAAATAGACTATATATAGGATTCTGAGGTTTTACTTATGAACAAAAACATTGATTATACGGCACTCGGCAAAAGGATAAAAAATAAGCGGATTGAAAAGGGTTTTACGCAGGAACAGCTCGGCGAATTGTGCGAACTTTCTGCGGCACACATCGGTCACATTGAGCGTGGAACAAGAATACTTTCCGTTGATGTTCTTTTCCGTATTTCTCAGGCACTTGACACAAGCATTGACTGGCTTGTATTTGATTCGGTTGAAAACAAACATATGCTTAACGAAATTAACAGCGTGCTTAAAGACACCGACAAAACCAAAGTAACCACATTTCTAAACACGGTAAGAGTTCTTGCCGATAACATTGACAAGTTGTAAACAATTTGTTAAAAATTCACAAAATAATTACCGTCCTTGATTAAACTCTAATTAAAGTATAATCAAAGACGGTATTTTTGTCCTGTGCTGTCAGCACAGTTTTATTCTGTTTTAAAGATTTCTTTTCAATTCTTTCACATTTTGATAGCGGTTGTCGGGAATTGTCTGGGTGCATTTTATGACAATCCTTTTTAGTCTGCCCCTACAAAGCCGTATTTCGGGCGGCTGACCTGTGAGCATAACATTCATCAAAACACCTATTGCGTAAATGTCAGTCCGTTCATCGGTCTGATTAATTCCGTACTGTTCGGGTGCGGCATATCCCATTGTGCCGATTGCCTGCGTATCCTGCGACTGAAACGGCTTGTAAATTCTCGCCGCATCAAAATCAATCAGCTTTACATTTCCGCCGCTGTCAATCATCACATTTTCAGGCTTAATATCCTTGTGTATAATTTGGTGCGAATGTAACAAATCAAGTGCGTCACAAAGAGATGAAATAACTTTTCTCACACCTGACGGAGAATACAATCCCGTTTGCAGATAATCTGCCACGGTCTGACCGTCAACATATTCTTCAAGAACGGTGACTCCCGTTTCGGTTTTGACAACATCGTAAACATTTGCAATATTTGGGTGTGAAAGCGTTCCAAGTGCAAAGTAAACCTCTCCCGAACCTTTTAATGTGCGTTTTACAATCTGTTTGCCGAGTTCCTTATGCCTGAAAACACAGATTTCCGTTTTATCTGTTCGTTTAAGCAATCGCACAAACTGATATTGTTCATTAATCACCGTATCAATCCAATTATTTTCCATAACATTTCCTCACAATATTGACAAGCACTTTGCAAAATTATAAGTTTAATCATACTTGATGTGCTTATTATATCATGTTAAAATAGTTTTGGAAACTTACAAAACTTTAATTCAGGGAGTTTTTGATTATGATACGCAAAACAACAACTCAACTTTTAAAAGAACTTGAAAATTTCAACACATTTGAAGAATACGAAAACGCAAACAGAGATTCAATGATAAGCAAAAATCTCTCGGAATACCTTACCGACCTTTTGAACGAAAGGAATCTTACAAAAGCGGAGGTCATTCGTAAAGCCGAACTCAGCGACGGCTATGCCTATCAGATTTTTTCAGGCTTGAAAACTGCCCCGAAAAGGGATAAACTAATTTGCCTTTCAATAGGAATGGGTCTGTCGGTAAATGAAACCAACAGCGTCCTTAAAATTGCAGGGCTCTCACCTCTCTATCCAAAAATCAAGCGTGACAGCATTATAATCATAAATATGAATAACAACAAAAGCGTTGTAGAAATCAACGAGGCTCTCTATAACGAGGGGGAAGATACTTTGAATTAACAATGAGGAGGGCATAATGGGATTACTTGAGAATGCGAGATATGCGTCTATTGAGCGTGGATACGATTATTATAAAAGAGGGAATGTGATTTCCTTTAAACAGACAAGCGAAAATGAATATGAGGGCAAAGTATCGGGTTCTGCGAAAAAGCCTTACGATGTTCACATTGATATTATTCATATAAAAAAATCATTTTGTAATTGTCCGTTTGCGGAAGGCAACAGAAAGGTCTGCAAGCACAAAATTGCAATATATTTTTCTGCATTTCCCGAAAAAGCCGAGGAATATTACAAAAGTCTCAAAAGCTATGATGAACCCGAGTTTGACGATGATTATGACAATGATTATTTTGATGAAGATGATGAATTTGACGAAGATTTCAGAGAGGTTGTCTGCGATATTCTAAATCATAGGATTTCAAAAATGACAAAATCGGAGGCTCAATCTGCACTATATGATATTATTGAGTCAGCCCCCGAATGGATGCTACGGGATTTTGTGAATAATTGGATTTGAACAAATTAGCACAAGGCGGTACGTATTATGGCAAGAGTTTATACATTTAAAATTGTCTATATAGGATGCGAGAACAAAATATGGCGAGATATTCAGATTTCTTCAAATTCGACAATGGCTGTGTTGGGCTATGCCGTGCTTTCGTCATTCAGCACCTGTGCTTATCATCTGTTCATGATGACATACAAAGGTACAAATTACGAGTTGGACGATGAAGAATTTCAGACAAAACCAAAGCTTATGTCAGAAACGAAACTCGGCAATTTAAAACTTGAAATTGGCGATAAAATTCATATGATTTACGATTTTGGCGAGGAACAGGAGTTTGAAATAACCTTGCTTTCTGATGAAGAAATGTCAAGAGGCAGCGGACGAGCCTATCCAAAGGTTTCTGACGGAGCAGGCAAAGGAATTATTGACGATATGTCGGCAGAAGATTTGCTTGACCTCATCAAAAAAATCGACAAAACCGGCAAAAGCGACTTCATCTACGCTCACAGAGGTGAGCGTGCCCCGTGGGATTACCACAACTATCAAATCGACATTGACAATTGCCTCCTCAAAGGCAGAATAGCAAAAATCAAATCCGCATACGAAAATCCCATTGAGGATTTTTGAGGTTTAATAAAATTAGGAAAAATTGAATTCCTATTAACAAAAATGCAAGAGGATGTTAATCACCCTCTTGCATTTTCTTAACTATTGATAAGCAATGCATTGTCATCATCAGATTCAGACAAGACTTTTTGAACATAACCGTCATAAAGTTTTTTTAAAAACTTTACTTTATCATCTCTTCTTTTTCCTATTGCATCATTCGGAGAGTTGTACTTTTGATAATTTTCAAGAAACGCTCTCATACATTGCAAAGTTACTTTTTCACTATAGTTTTTAATTTTATTGTTATAATCGTCTTGAACAAAGTTAAAACCCACTGTCATTTTTCCGAGTTTTCGATTAAGACTTCGGTCAAGATACATTAAATTGCCGATTGAATTTTCGATTTTATCTTCTTCATTCAATGCAGGATTTGAATATCTGTGTGAAATAATATGCTCTATGTCAAGGTTCCATTTTTGTCTGTAGAACATATCATTTTTAACCGAGATAGCGTCAACTTCATTTTCACAATCATCTATATAACTCAGCATAACGAAAAGATGTTTCATTCTGTTTGTAAAAACTGCATTTTTAAAAATCGCTTTAAAATCTTTAAAATCTGCCTTGTTGGTATGTTCGCCGAGTTTCTTCTGCAATATTTCGTCAATATCGTTTGTTTCTCCTCTGTTCAACACATCGGCAATTTCCCTGTACACCTCATAAATCTGTCTTGAATACGATGATGCAAAGATTGAACAGTACTTCCATATAGCGGTAACCGCATTTTCTGTATTTGAAATTATTTCATCTGTTATGATTTTTTCGTTGCAATCCTGTTCATAAACAAAATAGTAATACAGATTTGTCAACTTGCCGTATCCACTGTTTTTAAGCAATTCTTTGGCACAATGTTTTACCAAATCGGTTTTTCCTTTATCGTGTTTTTCTAAATACTTTTGCGTTTTGCTCATACACTCTGCAATTTCACAAAAGACATCAAGCTGTTCTTTTTTTGATAACTTTAATTTATTGTTTCCGTTGAACAAACCGTCCTTTTCAATGAAAAACATATTATTGCTTGCTCTGAGTCTTTCTTGGGTAAAATTATTATTAATTTTCATAATATGAAATCGAAAAACATCAAGAAGTGCATTTTCATCAAGACTGTATACTCCGTCAAATTTTGTGATATTTTCATATGCCTGATTGATTTTTTTAAGAACATCCGATCTTTCAAGGTTGCTATCTTTGCAAAGGTAATCACAAAAGTTGATTTTAAAAATATCCTTTACATCAAGGCTCAATCCCGTTGTATTTATCGAATTAAATATTTTAAGCGTTGTTGCAATTGAACTTACTTTTGAAACATATATTGACACAAAGATGATTTTATTATCTATAAAATTCTTAAATTTATCTTTCAAAACCGCATCATTCTTAAAATAATTTTCAATACACTTTCTGTTTTCAACATATTTTGCACTTTTCAAGTTTTCTTCGAGTGACTTGCGATTAATTTCGTTTGAAATATTCGGAAGTTTTTCTGTTCCAAGAAATTTTCTCAAAATGTAAAATGTAGTAATTCTCTGATGACCGTCAATTATTTCACAACTAATTTCACCGTCGTATACTTTTGAAAAATTATTTTCAATGATAATTTTATCGGCATTGAATTGAAGCGTTCCAAACAGCAGATTTTCTTCACAGTTTGTATCTATGTGTTCTCGTATACTGTCGAGCATATTGATTATCTCATCTTTACCCCATTCATATGGTCTTTGATATGCAGGAACAACATATTTTCTTTCACCGGATAAAACATCTTTCAACGATTCTTTCTTTGGGTATAAATTCATCTCATGTTCTCCCTTTCGTTGGATTATTTTTTAAATATTTTATCACAACAAAACCTATAATACAACGCACAACAGCACCGATATTACTTCGGTGCTGTTTTTTGTTTTTATTATAAAGTTTTTTGCTGAATAATCAAAGCTTAATGTTATTCATCTCGTCACCGAGGACATCAGCGATTTCTTTCAGGTGGCCTGTGCGTTTGCCTTTTAGTTTATAGAACTGCAAAAGTCCGTAGCCCGAGTACTCGTTGCCCTCAACCATAACGGGACCGTTCTTTGAAAAGGCGATATCCCAACCGATATATCTCACCTGCGGAATCTTTTCCGCTGCCTCAACAACCATGTCAAGAGCCTCTCGAACGCCTGCAATCTTAACCTCGGAGAACTTTTTGCCTGTCATCGGGTGTTTGTCATAAACATTGCCGTAGTCGTCAATTACATTACTGTCGATTCTGCCGTCTGCATCAAGGCTGAGGTAGAGGTCATTTGTACAGCCGATAACATTTGACTCGTCCTGATTGATACGGAGAGCGTTATTTATTATATGTGCCTTGCCGTCCTTATAGAGCGTAACAACTCGCCATGAATTTACAACGCACGGATTGATTTCGTTGAGGTCATCGCTCTGAACGATTGCTTCCTCAACAAGAAGCTGACCGTTTGCCTTGAGTTCATCATAAAGCTTGTTGCTGTCCTTTACATCGGCAACGGTGATTTTTGAAATGCCGTGACCGCCCTCGCCTGTCGGATCTTTTGCAAAAACGGTTTTTCTGCCGTCAAGGAACTTCCTGAAATCTTCCTTACTGCCTGTGCGAAGGTTGATGAAATCTCTTTTGAGATACTTTTTGAAAAGCTCGTCAAAAACAAGCTTGTCACGAAGAAGAACGATATATTCCTCATCGTTGAGATATTCAAGAATTTTGTAGAAAGTTTTTGCAGTTACAAAGGTTTTTTTCTCTTTAGCCGAAAGGTTGATAAAATCGCAACGGAAATAGTCCGTGTAGCCTGTGCCTCTGATGAGAAAGTTGCGGATTATGTCGAACTTGATATAAGCCTTTGACTTACCGCTGTTCTTGGCGATAATGTCAATGTGCTTATCCATTCTGCTGTGGTTAATATCTCTGAATTTATTCAAAAGCCATTTGTGTACCGAAACTGCCATCTTACTTCTCCTTTACAGCCTTACCGTCTTTTACATAAAATCTCGGATTGTTCTTGCCTATATTCACAAGCGCCTCGGCATTGCCCATACCCGAACTTCTGCCGAACATTCCAACTGTTATGCCGTCACCGAGGAGTGTTACCTCGTCATCAATTTTTACCGATGAATCAACCTTAACAGCCGTCATATTCATACACATCTCACCGACAACAGGATATTTTTTGCCGTTTATAACAACCTGTCTGTTGTGATTTGCGTGACCGATGCCGTTGTTGTAGCCGACAGGAAGAATTGCAAGAATAATATCCTCATCTGCCGTATATGACGCATTGTAGCCGAACCACTCACCCTTGTTCACCTTTTTAAGCTGAAGAATACGGGTTTTCATCTTCATAGCCGGCTGTAAATCTATCTTTACATCAAAATATGTTTCGCTGATATTGTACTTCTTAATGAAGTAATTGTTTCGCATTTTGCGAAGTTTGTCCTTTGGCGAATTTGAAAGAGAATCGGGGGCAACATTGTAGCCATAGATTGCAATGCCCATTCTCACGCCTGTTGTAAAAGGCTGTTTCGGGTGGGTGAGCATTGAAACGGAACTGCCCATATGGACAATCGGGATTTTATTCAAATCAATAAGCGATGTAAGCTCCTTGAAGTTTCTGACCTGCTCGTCCCAATGGGGATCAAAAATTCCGGCTGTTGCAAAATGCTGATAAATTCCCTCAAGAACAAAATTTGAACCGTTAATCATATCAACGGCGGTTTTAACCTCGTTTTTCTCCTTGAAACCAAGGCGGTTAAAGCCTGTATCAATCTGGAGATGAACCTTGAAATTGCAGTCAATGTTCAAATCAAGCAACTTTTTGAGGTAGTCAAGCTCATTCACGGCAATGGTGAGATTAAGCCGCTTTGCCTCCTCAATTCTCGAAAGATGAACCGGATGCAGGCACAAAAGCGGAGCGTCCTTGTTGACCTTACGAAAGCTTTGAGCCTCCTCAAGAGAGGACACGGCAAAATAGTTAATACCGTTTTTGTACATTTCATTTGCCACTTCCATACCGTGACCGTAACCGTCACCCTTGAGAACGGCAATAAAATATTTGTAGTCGCTGTATTTTTGTGTTATCGCACGGGCATTTGCACCGATTTTGTCAAGGTCAATTTCAACATATGAATCCAGCATTTCAAAGCCTCCGTTAATACACTATATCCTTAGAATTATAGCATAATTGCATGGGTAAATCAATAGCGATATTGAACAGTAACGGTGTACGGTTCGGGCATAAAATTGAAAATTGAAAATGTAAAATGGAAAATTATGGTCGGGAAGACAATTTGCAAGAGTGAAAAACATTGTCGCCCGACCGTTTTTGTATATATGGAAGTTGTTGCAAATTTGTATGGGCAGATATTATATACCTGCAAGTAAAGACTGAGAATTTGTGTTGCATACAATTTTTATAAATGTCGCAAAGTTATCGTTATTTTGTAGTGGCGAACCTCGTTCGCCATTTGAAACGATTGTTAAATCGTTTCAAAAAGTTAATCTTAATTTCATTTATAAGATATGTAAATTTAAAACAAATAAATTGAATGGCGAACACGGTTCGCCGCTACAGACAATACACAATTTTCATCACATCAAAGCATATGAGGCACCCCATAAAATTTCATCAGGCGGGTGTCCAATGAACGCCCCTACCCCTACAGATTCTATACAAAACAAAAATTGCATCAATGCCGTATCGGGCATTGGTGCAATTCCTTTATCTAACTATCTTCTCAAAAGGACTGCGGTGGTACACCGCAGTCCTAAATTTTCCATTTTCAATTTTCCAACGGCTTGCCGTTATATAAGCCTTACAATATACCTCTGAACTGTGGTTGCGTCAATGACGGTAATATCGGAATCAAAGTTTACATCGGAGTTTATACGCTCTATCTCGTTCTGATTGACAAGACCCACAATTGCTTTCTGAATTGCGGTTGCATCGGCAACATTGATTTTGCCGTCACCGTTTGCATCACCGTAATATGCCTTTTCGGCTGAATTGGTGCTTGCAGTCATAACATAGTTTGTCATACCGATTGCAAGGTTGCCCTTGTCAACTCTTTTTACATACTGCAAAGCTGCCTTGTTGTTCGGAGAATCCGACACGGCAACATACATTGCGTCACCCTTGAGAACCATACCGTAGCAAAGCCTGCCCGATGACACCGACACACCACTGATATCGGATGCGGCAACTGCCTGTCTGCCTGTTTCAATATCGTATGAATACACGGCGTCGGAGGTATTAAAATACAGAGTATCGTTGTATTTTTCAAGGCTCATAAATGTATTTATCCAGTAGGAATTACCGCCTGCGCTCCATCTTTCGTTCAATTTCAGCTTTTTCTCATATGTATTGCTGTCAAGCTTGTATTTTAACAATGCACCCTTGTTAGCTGAAGAATTGTTGTTGACAAAGCCGTAAAATTCACCGTTGATCTCGCAAAGCCTTGTGTCGAAATTATGGATTTCGTAATTATCATATTTTGTCGAATTTGCACCGTAGCTTATTGTGTAATCATAGTGCTTTGACGGAAGATTCTGAATGGCATTGTCACTCAAAAGAAAGTATGTATGCTGAGCGTGTCCCGGTCTGTCATTAATAGGATCATCCCATGTAACATCAACATTATACCAAGCGTTGCCGATATGAACCTTGTTCCACATATGGTTCATTGAGCTTGAAACAACAAGTTCGGAGTCTATTCCGACAAGTGAAAGTATGTAGGAATACGCAAGTGCATAGCCCTGACATACGGAAGTTTTTTCAACAAGCGAATTGTAAATATCAGCCTTGCTGTAATCCGATGTGCTGTACTCGCTCATAATGGCAAGCTCATCGTGAATTACAAGTGCCTTTTCGGAATCGGTCATATTCTCGTCCACGAGCGAAAGAATTCTCTCAACCTCTTTATCAAGCGACTTTTTCTGTGTTGCATACTCGCTCTTGCTGATTGTGTACTCGGGATAGATTGACGCAACCTTATCCTCTGACGGATAGTAGGAGTACGAAAATCCCTGATTCACATAGTAAAGCTCCGGATGAGTCAAGGTCAGAACCTTAAAAAATTCCGCAGCATCGCTTCTCGGAACATTTAGACTGCTGATATCGATTTCCTCGTCAAAATTTTTAAGGCTGTCAAGAACCATACCCTCAGCCTTACCGTATTTGTCGTACATTGTTTTGTTATAAAAAATTTTGCCCTCTTTCGGTGCTGTGTATGCCGAAGCTGTAAAAATGCCCGTTGACACCACACAGGATACTGCAACCGCCACCGTGAGCATCAGTGCAAAAAATTTACATGTTGATTTTTTCATGTATATTTCCCCTTCTTGAGTCAAAGATGCAAAATGTACAAAAAAATTTGATTTTCTCTGACTTTTACAACTAAATTATACCATTCACAGGCACAACAATTCAATTCACATAAACACCGAAATTATAAGCATTTATTTGTCTGTTTATACAAAAATTTAGTTTAATTACAGATAAAACACAATAAAACGCAATAAAACATACTAAGCTATACCGTCATACAATCCGCTGTCTGCACATACAATCTATTACAGATGTCCCCCTAAGGAGGACAGACAGGAGGGCTGTATGTGAAAGGTATCGTAGAAGAAAGAGCGGCAATGCTCGGCGAATACATAATCGAAAGCAAGGCAACCGTGAGAAGTACGGCAAAAAAGTTCGGTGTGAGCAAAAGCACCGTGCATAAGGATGTCAGCCAACGGCTAAAGGTACTTAACCCTGCACTTTACCGACAGGTGAGAGAAATTCTTGACACCAACAAAAGCGAAAGGCACATAAGAGGCGGTCTTGCAACAAAAAAGAAATATCTGCAAAAGAAAGCCTTTGAAAGCGAAAAAAGCTGAAAATCAACTGCAATACGGCTCATACACCATACAAAACCGCATTTTCAGAGTATATTTTGGGTATTTTGGAACTTTACTTTTTATGACCTGCGTTGTATAATGGAGTGTAAATATTTTCAGATTTGTCTATAGTTTGTGTGCGGCAACGCTTAACGCAAGCTGTATCCGAGGAGAAATTTAAAATGAGAAAAATTCCCTTTTCACCGCCTGACCTTTCTCAGGCAGAAATTGACGAAGTTATAAAGGTTCTGAAATCGGGCTGGATTACAACAGGTCCCGAAACAAAGCTTTTTGAAAGCCGTATTGCAGAAAGATGTCACACGGAAAAGGCTGTCTGTCTTTCATCGCAGACCTCTTGTGCCGAACTTACTCTGCGTATTCTCGGCATCGGTCCGGGAGATGAGGTTATCGTTCCGGCATACACCTACACGGCAACCGCATCAATCGTCTACCATGTGGGTGCAAAGCCTGTTATGGTTGACTGCAAAAGCGGCAGCTTTGAAATGGACTACGATAAAATGGAGGCTGCAATCAACCACAATACAAAGGTTATCATTCCTGTTGACCTTGCAGGTGTTGTGTGCGACTATGACCGTATTTTTGAGGCTGTTGAAAGAAAGAAAGGCGTTTTCAATCCACGCAATGAGCTTCAGGAAAAGTTCGGCAGAGTTATTGTTATGGCTGACGGCGCTCACGCATTCGGTGCGCAATGGCACGGTAAAATGTGCGGTGAAATTGCCGACTTCACAAACTTCAGCTTTCACGCTGTAAAGAATATGACAACTGCCGAGGGCGGTGCGGCTGTTCACCGTTCACATGACGGAATTGACGAGGAAGAAATGTACAAGCAGTATATGCTTCTCTCGCTTCACGGTCAGACCAAGGACGCATATCAAAAAAACAAAGTCGCATCGTGGGAATATGATGTTGTTGACACTCAGTACAAGTGTAATATGACCGATGTACTTGCCGCAATCGGTGTGGCTCAGCTTGAACGCTACGATCAAATGCTTGAGCGCAGACATCAACTTATAAAGCTTTACAACGAAGAATTTAAGGATTTGCCTGTTCAGGTGCTTAATCACTGCGATGAAAACCACCGCAGCAGCGGTCACCTTTACTTTGTAAGATTTATCGGCAAAGACGCAGAATACCGTAACAAGTTCTATAATATGATGGCTGACCACGGCGTAATGTGCAATGTCCACTTCAAGCCGTTGCCGTTGCTTTCGGCATACAGCAAGCGTGGTTTCAAGATTACCGATTATCCGAATGCGTATAATATGCACAAAAACCAGCTCACCCTCCCGATGAACTCAACTCTCACAGACGATGAAGCATGGTATGTAATTGAAACATTCAAGCAATGTATGAAAACACTTAAATAACGGCGAGTCGCCGTTCCCGGTTCGTGAAGACAGTTTTATAAATGCGAGAATAAAATCGCCCGAGCGTATGGGAAATTGAAAGTTGAAAATTGAAAATGGAAAATTAAGGTTGGTGGTGTACCACCGCCCGTAATTTGAGAAGACAGTCAGATAAATAAAATGCATCAGATGCCCGGTAAGGCTCTGATGCATTTTTGTTTTGTAAGGAATCTGTAGGGGCGTTCATTGGACGCCCGCACGGCGAGCCGCCGTTCCCAATTCGTGTAGATAGCTTGTAATGTCAAAAAACATATTATGCCCGAGCGTAGCATTGTGATTGTTCGTACAATCCCGTAGGGGCGTTCATTGGACGCCCGCTAAGTAATGGCAGAAAATTTATGTTAAATCCAATTATATAAATGTCACAAAGTTATTGCTATACTGTAGCGGCGAACCGTGTTCGCCATTTGAAACGATTGTAAAATCGGTTCGACCTAATACAAAATATTTGTTTATTATTTTGTTTGATATATCAAAGATTATGTACGGGCATTTTATTCGTTTTGGTTTTGCAACCAAAACGATTGGCGAACACGGTTCGCCGCTACAGATTATACATATCATTCATCACATCAAAACATTTTTATAAAACAAATCCATTCATCAAAGCGGGCGCCCAATGAGCGCCCCTACGATTTGCAAAGAAAATCAAAAAGTCAGGAAACTATGTTTCCTGACTCTAATTGCTGCATATCATATTTTCAGCTAAATTAAATTCACTTTTAGCTGTCCGTCAGGACAATTTAGCTATCAGTAGGATAATTTAGCTGACGAAAATCAAGGATTTTCGTCAATACCCCCACCTGTCAAAAAATCTGACAGTCTGATATGTCAGGATATAGTTCTGACTTTCGTGGAAAGCGCTCTGAACCATATCGGGATTATACATATACATAATGCGGTGCTGAACGGCATCCTTGTTTTCGTCAAAGATGTAGCTCACCGCCTGAATACATTCCTGATTTGTGCCGATTTTGGTACTGCCGGTATAATGGCAGTTCTCGATAACCGAGGCAACTGTCGGATAACCGTCAAAGCACATTGCATCTTTTACCGACTGAGCAATGAGCGCCGCTCCTATAAAACCGCCCGAACCGAATTCGCCCATGCAAAGTCTTTCAAGAAGATCCCTGTCCTCATCGGTAAGCGTTACCTTGGAGCATTCATAGGTTTTGTCCGGATTGTCAATTGCCACAAGATAACCTGCGTCCCATTGAGATTGGTAATCAACAGGCTCTTTCGGCGGAATTGCCGTAGCAAACGGAACGGTTGCCTGTGTTGTTGTCACGGGCTGAGTTGTCGCTTTTGTTGCCTTTGTGGCTTTTGTCTGAGGCTGAGTTGTTGCCTTGGTTGCTTTAGGCTTTGCCGTTGTTGTTTCAACGGGTACAGTTGTTGCGGAAACAGTTGTTGTCGGAACAATCTTCCGAATATTCGGATTTACCCTTGCCATTGCCGATTCTGTCGGAGTTTCTCCCGCATTGAGAGTACCGTTTGAGCAGACGAACTGCAAAACTACCAAAACGGATACTACAACAAGCACAACCGACAAAACTTTGTTTATATTTTTATTGAAAAACTTCATCGTTTCACCGCCGTTTAATACTTCTAAACACAAATGACGCACAAAAAGACACGCTGTCACACATACAACAATTATACCACAGTATGCATTTCTTTTCAATTTGAGCATTCTACAAAAATGAACTGCCTTTTTTAAACAATATTACCTAAGCGGACAAATTATTACCATAAACAAAAGCCGACGCATATGCACCGGCTTTTTATTTTGAAAATACTTATTTATAATGACTGTTTCTCGGCTCTTCTGTACTTTGAAGGTGTTGTTTCGTAGTACATTTTGAATGCTCTGTTAAAGTTTGAAATGTTGTTGAAACCCGACATACCTGCAATTTCGATAACGGGAGTGTCCGTTGTGGTAAGAAGCATTGCGGCTCTTGTCAGTCTGAGCTCGTTAAGGTAGTTTACAAATGTTGTATTCATAAGCTCCTTAAAGAGATGCGACACATAGTAACGGCTGAGACCTGTTGTCTGAGCTATTGTATCAAGAGTAATGCTGTCGCAGAAGTTGTTGTTGATATATTCCGTAATTCTGCGGAGAGCACGGTACTTTTTGCCCTGAGCCTCAACATCACAAATCTTAACAAGACCCGATGAGAAAAGAATATAGAAAATGTCGTACATTTTGCCGTGAACAAGAATCTGGAAGAACTCGTGCTTTTCGTTCTCGGCAGAAATAACCGTGTTCATATCGTCAATAAGATTGTTATAACGGTAGTCGCCTCTCGTAACCTTTGCAAAGTGAGTGCAGTTGCCTGTTACAAGACCTCTGATCAGACTCTGCGGAATAAACTCCTGAGTGAGCGATGCAGGATTTGAAAGGTTAAGAAGAATAACATCAACTCTTGCGTTGCCTGTATTATTAATTTTGTATCTCTGATTAGGTGAAATAAAGTAAATGTCGCCTGTTGAGAGCGAATAAGTGTCAGCACCCATTTCAACGGTCATATAGCCGTCCCTTACAACAGCCACAAGAACCTCGTTGTGAACATTCCACATATTGCTGTCAATAATCATTTCACCGCAAACTACTCTGTAAGCTGAACTGGATGCGGTTGCCGAACGCAAGAAATCAAAACTCATAATAATAACCCCGATTCTAAAAAATTATGTTTTCAAACATTTTGTGTCTGAAAACAACACAAATAATCACTGCAACAATATAATAGACTTTATGCACAATAAAGTCAATAATTACGACAAATGTGCAAAAAATAAATGTATAAACCGTAATTAGTGCAAATTTTAAATATTCCGATGTCTGCTGTATGTTAATTGATTTTTAATTCTACCCAATAATGTATCAATTTATCTACTGATAATTGTTATGATTATTTCCGAATCAGACATTATTATTTAACGATTTTAATATGAAATATTGCCAACCGTATGGCAATTAAAATGAATTGTTTACATTTTCAAGCTGTTTTTTAAATTCATCAACAACATTTTGCGGTGATATAATTCTGACCTTTCCGCCAAGACCGAATACCCAAGCGTAGAACTGTTTGCTTGTCATAATATCAACCGATACACCGAATGTTGTGTCGCTTTCCTTTGTAACAAAAATATCCCTGCCAAACCTGTCAACAATAACACCTATGCAGTCATTGTCAACCGACAGCTTAACCGTAGCTTTTTCACCGCCGAACATTGAGAAAACGCCCTTTGAATAATCTGCAGGATCAAATTTTTCAAAGGTCTTTCCCCCGTCACGCTCATCGTCAAGCACCTCGATATCGTCCATTTTGTCAACACGGTAATGCTTTATACTGTCGGCACAGGTGTCATAAGCAATGAGATAGTAATTCTCATCATCCCAGCACAGCGCCCACGGTGATGCCGTATATCCGCCGTCCCTGATTTTTTCACGCTTGACAATTCGCTCCGTTCCCGAAAAATCGAGTTCCCAACGGTAGTATTTGAACGAGATTTTGCGGTTGAGTGCTATTGCATTCTGAATTTTGTCAACCGAATAATAAATTCGTTCATTCATTGTTTTGGCTCTGTTTGCGACAAAAACCTGCCGTTGCAGTTCCTTGCCGTCGTGAACACTTGCAAGCCCTTCAAGCTTATGAATGAGGGAAATGCTCTTTTTTTCGGTAATGAATTTTGAGCTTTGAATTGCGTCAACAAGAAGCTTCAACTCGGGCAGCTCAAATTCTCTGCTTGCAACATAATATTTAACGGTTGATGATTTGCTCTTGCAGATGTCCATTCCGAATTTTTCAAGCACCTGCAAATCATCGTAAAGACTTTTTCGCTCCGCAGTAATTCCGTACAACGCAAGCTCTGCCAGAATTTCGCTTGAAGTCAGCCCGTGATTTTCATCTGTTTTTTCAAGAAGAATTTTTCGCAGATACAAAAGCTTCTGTTTTTGCATAGGATTTCTCGACATAATACAGTCCCCCTCAAAGGATTATATATTTTTATGTGTTCATTATATCAAATTTCAGCCGAGATTTCCATATATTTTTACGGCAAGCTGCCGTTCCCAATTCGTGTAGATAGTTTGTAATATCAAAAACATATCATGCACGAGCGTATGGAAAATTGAAAGTTGAAAATGGAAAATGGAAAATTATGGTCGAGCGTAGCATTGTAATTGTTCGCACAATCCCGTAGGGGCGGTCATTGGCCGCCCGCAAGTAAAGACACAAACATTGTGATAGAAATAAACTATATAAATATCACAAAGTTACTGCTATTTTGTAGCGGCGAACCGTGTTCACCCGCTCGTGTGCAACGCACACAATTGCACGCATTGCGTACAAATTTGAATACACATTTTTCATCACATAAAAAATATGTGTTTAAACAAATTCTATCATTAAGGCGGGCGCCCAATGAGCGCCCCTACAATTAAACAGTTAAATTCATATAAAATAAAAATTGCATCAATGCCGTTTTGGGCATCAATGCAATTCATTTATCTCAACTATCTTCTCGAAAGGTCTGCGGTGGCACACCGCCGACCATAATTTTCAATTTTCCATTTTACATTAACTACTAAATCCGCTCATCAAGCCCGTAAGCATTACGACAAGGGGCATTGTTGCAAGTGAAAATACTGTAGTTGCGGCAACGATACTAACCGACAGCTCAACATCCTTGTTGAACTTTGTTGCAAACATAGTTGTTGTTGCGGCAGTAGGGGCTGATGTGGCGATTACGCAAGCCATGGTAATTATGGGTGTGACACGGCACAATGACATTACAACCGCTGTAATCATCGGCAAAGCAATCAGACGGACTGCCGAAGAAAAATATACACCCTTGTCAGTGAACGCCTTTTTAAAGTCAGCCTGTGAAAGGTAAAAACCGATAATAAGCATCGGGAGCGGAGTGTTCAGAGCTGCAAGATATTCAACCGGCTGGCTGATTATGTACGGAAGTTTAAAACCTGTAATAAAGATGATAATTGCAAGAACAACACCGATAAGACCGGGGTTGAGAACAAGCTTTTTGAATGAAAGCTGTTTTTTGTCACCGCTCATTGAAACAAGTCCGTGCGTCCATACAAAAATGTTGAATACGGCAACAAAAATTGAGCCGTAAAACCAACCATCATCACCGAGAATTGCCTTCTGGAGGGGCAAGGACATAAATGCACAGTTTGAATAGATTGTTGCAAAGCGGATAACAGCCTTACGGCTTTCATCTTTATCATGAAAAATCAGGTTACAGATAAGTATTGACACAGCGAAAATAAGTGCAGAGCAAGCAACGCAAATTATAAGTCCGCTCAAAAGCTCAAACGAGAACTCACGCTGAAAAGCAGAAATCATAACGCAGGGCGTCACAACATACAATACTATATCGGTCATGTGACGGGCGGAAAAATCGGTGATAATTTTCTTCTTACCGCAAATAAAACCGACTGCAATCAAAATGAACAGTACAAGCACCTGTTGTGCAATAATGATGAAATTCTCTCCCATAAACCATTCTTCTCTCCTGAATTAATTGCTATCATTTTAGCACAGTTGCAAGAGGTTTTCAAATGATGATGTGCTTTTTTTCGTTTTTTTTGACAGAAAAAACGACATAGTTCACAAATATGAGATAATAACATTGTGCATTTTAACTAACAGGAATTTTATTTTTTCGCAAATATGTATTAACCGCCGAATTTTTGTACAGTTTATTGACATTTTTTACTCTGAAATGTATAATATTTACAAAAGATAAAACTTTTATTTCTGCAATATTTTATTACTTTGAAAGAAGGATTTATTATGGCAACAACAAAGAAAACAACTGCAAAAACAGCCCCTGCAAAAACTGCTCCCGTTAAGGAAGAGCCTGTAAAAAAGACTGTTGCAAAGGCTGAGCCTGCTAAGACTGTTGCTACAGCTGCAAAGAAGGCTGAACCCGCAAAGACAGAAACCGTAAAGGTTCAAACTGTTAAGAAAGCAGAACCCGTTAAAAAGGCTCCTGTTAAGAAAGCAGCTCCAAAGAAGGTTGCTCCAAAGAAGCCCGTTCCGGTTGAAACAAAGGTTAATTTCTTCGTAGAATATGCAGGCGCACAGGTTCCTGTTGAAGAAGTAATCAAAAATGTTAAGGCTACATACGGCAAGGATGCAAAGGAAATTTCAATCTATCTCAAACCCGAAGAAAGCAAGGCATACTTTGTTGCCGACGGCAACGCAGAAGAAATGGATGTATTCTTCTGCTGATTGCAATAAATTTTGAATTTAAAACACAAGCTTTAAAGACCGCTCAAAAGAGCGGTCTTTTGTTATTTTAAGATTAATGTTGTGAAAAATCGTTATGGAGGATATCATCCGCCCGCTTGATGAATGGCTTTGTTTAAACACATATATTTTGATATGATGAAAATTGTGTATTCCAATGTAGATGTAGCGGCGAACCGTGTTCGCCAATCGTTTTGGTTGTAAAGCCAAAACGAACATACACAGCTTTTGTTATATAAAATGCTATGTTAATAAAAAATAGTTTGTACTAAATCGAATCAATTTTGCAATTGATTCGAATGGCGAACGAGGTTCGCCGCTACAGTATGACAATTATTTTGCGACATTTATATATTTTGGTTTAACATAAATATTGTGTCTTTACTTGCGGGCGTCCGATGAACGCCCCTACGGCTTGTTTTGGTTTTACAACCTAAACAAATGGCGGTCGCATGGCTACCCCTTCGATTAAACAGTTAATTTCATATATAAACAACGGTCGGGCGACAATGATTTGCATTTTGCAAACTGTCGCCCGACTTTAATTTTCAATTTTCAACTTTCAATTTTCCATACGCTCGGGCAATTTAACTCTCGCACTTGTAAAACTAACTTCTCGAACGAGGAACGGCGGTTCGCCGTATTATCTGTCTTTCAAATCAACATATTCCTTGTTTTCGGAAATGCTCATATATGCAGGACGGATAATCTTACCGCAGTTGATAAGCTCCTCAAGTCTGTGTGCGCTCCAACCCGTAATACGAGCTGTTGCAAAAAGCGGAGTATAAAGCTCACACGGAATATCAAGAAGGCTGTAAAGAAGTCCGCTGTAAAAATCGACATTTGCGGCAACGCCCTTATAGATTTTACGCTTTCTGCCGATAACCTTCGGAGCCAGTCTTTCAACTCTCTCATAAAGATCAAATTCATCATTGTGACCTTCGGCAAACGCAAGCTTTTTAACAGCACCGTGAAGAATCTGCTGACGGGGGTCGGAAATTGTATAAACTGCGTGTCCCATACCATAGATAAGACCTTTTTTATCAAAAACCTGCTTGTCAAGGAGCTTTTCAAGATAATCTTCAAGAGCGTCCTCGTCTTCCCAGTCCTTAACATGCTTTTTGAGATCCTCAAACATATAGTAAACCTTTACATTTGCACCGCCGTGCTTAGGACCTTTGAGTGATGCAAGTGCCGCAGCTACTGCCGAGTATGTATCAGTACCCGAAGATGTTACAACATGTGTTGTAAATGTTGAGTTGTTACCGCCGCCGTGTTCCATATGGAGAATGAGCGCCATATCAAGAACCTTTGCCTCAAGCGGAGTATAGTGTCTGTCGGGACGAAGAAGCGACAAAATAACTTCGGCTGTTGACATTGTAGGCTCTGCACGGTGGATATAAAGGCTATTATCACGCTGATAGTGATTATATGCGTGATAGCCGTAAACCGACAAAAGAGGGAATACGGAGATAAGCTGTATGCACTGTCTTAAAACATTGTCGATTGATGTATCGTTAGCGTTCTTATCATAGCAGAAAAGTGTGAGAACACTTCTTGCAATTGAGTTCATCATATCGTTACTTGTGGCCTTGAGGATAACATCACGAACAAAGTGCTGAGGAAGGGTTCTGTACTGAACGAGAAGCTCCTTAAAATCTTTAAGCTGTTCTTCGTTAGGCATATCACCAAAGAGAAGAAGATATGTAACCTCTTCAAAGCCAAAACGGTCATCCTCAAGAATACCGTCAACGATATCCTTTACATTATAGCCCCTGTAACGAAGCTCACCCTCGCAAGGAACAAGCTTTCCGTCAACAAGCTTATTCTGTGTGATTGTTGAAATATCTGTAAGACCTGTGAGAACACCCTTACCGTCAAGGTCACGCAAACCTCTTTTTACATTGTACTTACTGTATAAATCTGTATCAATAACGGAGTTATGCGTCATTTTCTGAGCCAGAGCATGAATCTGCGGTGTAACATCCGAATACTCGCTGTTTGTCATAAAAACACTCCTTTTTAAAATTCACAATAAATTGAAACTATATTTTATATATTATAGCACATTTTTTAAAAAAAGAAAAGGTACAATTCTTGCAGAAGTGTCATAACGATTTTTACCCTTATATGTAGAACTTGCATAATTTTCTGTCGTTTTATTCATCATTACGCAATTTTACGGATATTTATTTATAAATGAAGTATAATTTTGACGGATATAAATCAGTAATCCGTCATTTGAGGGTTTAGGGCAGAAAAATACGGAGCAGGAAAAACCTGCTCCGTAAAAAACAACATTATTTTATTACTTGAGATATGTGCCGTTAGCGCCGATCTGACCGTCAATTCCGGTGAAACCGTCTGCACAGCAAACATAAACTCTCATATTAGCCTTACCAACAGAAGATACTGTAAGTGTGCCGTCTGTAACATACTTAACATCGCCTGTAACTGCATCAATATACTTGCCGTTAGGAAGGTTCTTGAATGTAGCACCGTCTGAGATAGTTACACAAGCAAGGCTGTCTGTAGCGCCCTGTGTATAACGGCGAATGAATGCCATATTACCGTCAACATAAGTATTGCTTTTTGTATACTGACCCTTCTGAAGTGCAGGAACTGCTCTTCTGATTCGGTTAAGCTGCTGAATATGAACAGCGAGAGGTGCTTCAAGTGTGCTTGCAACAGCACCGCTTGCATTAGTATATGTACCAAAGTCTGTTGCTGTTACGTCGCCCTCGAGGTAATCACCAAAGTATGCACGACCTGTTGTTGAAAGAGGTGCGTTAGGACCTACATCCATAGGAACACCCTTCTGGAACTCAAGCTCAGAACCGTAGTAAAGACACGGAACACCACGGAAAGTAAAGAGCACATCAAGGTTCTCAGCCCATGCCTGTGTACCGCCGTCATAACGGCTGTCCATATCAGGACCGTAGTCATGAGAATCAACATATGTTACATTCCATGATGCGTCATTGTAGTACGGATCTTCTTGACAAGCACGGGTAAATGCGTTGCTTGCATTTGAGAAGTTCCAATGCATCGGGAAGTCGATTACGCTTGTGCCATTTGACTTGCTGTAATCAGGTGTGTGATATTTAAGACCGTCAAGATAAACATTATCAGATGTGGGCTGATTTTCTGTACTTGCGTTGCTGTTATAGTGTTTAAGTGTAAGATCAATGTTTGCAGCCTGATCATTTGTAAATGAATCAATGTACTGGCTGTCTGATTCAGCCCATGTGTAGAACGGAGCTGAAATTGCAGGAATGTTGTGGTTCCAGAATTCACTTACACGAGTACAAACCTCACCAAAGATGAAGAAGTTTTTACCGCCTGTCTTGAGCCATGACGGGAAGTAATACTGGTTAAGTGTAAGTCTTGAAACGTGCTTTTCAGTATCAAGTCTGAAAGCGTCAACGCCCATGTTGATATAGTTGTTATAAACGTTGTTAAGGTAATCTGCAACTGCAGGATTCTCTGTGTTGATATCAACGCAGTCACCGGCAATCTGACCTGTCTGAACAGTCGGGCTTTCCCAGCTGAGGTCTTTGAAGTGGTGATAGTAGTTTTCCGTGTCGTGATTACCGGAGTCAAGCTCCTTAGTATCCTTCATGATATTAAGTCTTGCGGCATACTGATCGCCGGGATCAAGGTCATCGTAGTTCGGGAATGTTTTAGCAAAGTCGCTTCCCTCAATAACCTTCATGCAATCTACAGAAGCAAGATCCTGAATTGAGTCGTATTCCTTTGTAAACATAGGAGCAAGAGTTGCCTCACCGAAGTTACCTGAATGGTTAACTACGATATCCTGAACAATCTTGATGCCCTTTTCATGAGCGGCATCAATAAGATCCTGATATGTAGCGCCGTCGCTCTCATAACGAACATCAACTGTTGAGAAGTCCATTGCGTGGTAGCCGTGGTAATCGTAGCCGGACGCATTTGTTACAACAGGAGTAATCCAGATTGCGCTGAATCCGAGAGCCTTGATGTAGTCAAGCTTGTCGATAAGACCTTTGAAGTCGCCGCGCCATGCGGGATCGCTGTCGGGGTTGTTTGCCTTTGAGTCGTCCCAGCAATGAACATTGTTACCTGTGTCACCGTCATAGAAACGGGTTGTGATTACAAAATAAATTGTGTCTTCACGCATGTCAACACGGTCAAATTCCTGCATATCTTCAGGATTTTTACTTGACCATCTCTTATTTTTGTACCACCACTCACCTGTGTTTCTTGTGAGTTCCGCAGACTGCTTTCCGTTTGTAACAAACATCATATTGATTTTTGTTACATCATTGAAAGTGTACTTGTAGTAGTTGTTTCCCTCGGAAGTCATCTTAACACCGGGGTACTCCGTGCTGATGTTTTTCGGAAGACTGTTCCAATAATAAATTGTTGGCGTGCCTTCCTCACAGTAGTAGTGTACTGTGATTGTGCTTGATGCCGAAGTGTCGTTATCGTCATCTGTATTAGCCGCACTTACGGACATAACAGATACCGTGCAAATTACGCAAATCGACAAAATCAAAGCAAGCAATTTTTTCATTTTTGCCATAGATTTTCCTCCTTTTGTTATACTTTGTACAACATAACATACAATTATATTATAATTTAGACAGCCTCATATATTTTTCTTTTTTAGAATTATTACAACTTTGATGCCGCCAAAGATTAAGCCCTCAATTTGGCTATTATATACAAAAAGGAGCGACAGATTCTGTTTTTTCAACTCTTTTAAAGGGTTAATTCAAATCTGACGCTCCGTTAAATTGTATTTTATATATTCAAGCGTATATTAGGTTTAGACCTTGCGGCTATTGCTTTAAAACAAATTTATCAAGTGTGTTTGCAATACCGTCGTTATCGTTTGACTCGCAGATATAATCGGCAATCTTCTTTACATCGGTTTCGGCATTACCCATTGCAACACCGAAGCCTGCATAACCTATCATTGTTATATCGTTGTAGTTGTCGCCGAAAGCGGCAAGCTCTTCCCTTTTAATTTTGAGCTTATCGAGCAAAAGCGGAAGCATTGAGCCTTTTGTAACACCAAACGGCATAATCTCAAGAAAATAAGGTGCGCTTTTATATACATCGAGCAAGCCGTCATAACGGTCTGCAAGAATTTTCTGATACTTGTCAAGCTCATCGGGTTCGCCTGCAAGAAGAATTTTGTTGATATCAAATCTTACAGATGAGATAAAATCGTCAACAACAACCATTTCGGCTTTGATAATATCCCTTTCAACATAGGTATAGTCATTAACCTTATTATCCGAGATGATTCGCCTGTCATCGTATGTGTTGATTGTAATGTTTGAATCCTTCAAAACATTCACAATGTCGGGAAGATATTCAAGCGGAAAAAGCTTGCTCACCATAGTTTCGCCTGTTTCGCAGTTGATAATCCTGCCACCGTTGAAAGCCATAATAAAACCGCCGAAACGGTCAAGCATAAGGTCTTTTGCTATCGGCATAATTCCTACGGGATGTCTGCCTGACGCAAGAATAATTTTCCTGCCCTGTTTCTGCGCCTCCATAAGAGCATATCTTGTACGGGGAGTAATCTCCTTTTTGGAGTTTGTCAGCGTACCGTCAATGTCAAGCGCTATTAATTTGTAATCCATGAAACCACCCTTAACATATCAATTTCTAAACACAATCAGTATGTTACGGTCAAATTTGACCGTATAAAATATACCACAAATCGCCCAAAAATGCAACTGAAAAGCCGATTTTAGCCCATATAAAAGCTGTTTTCACCATTTTTCCGCTTTGTCTTTTTTGCCAACAAAAAACGGACGAAAAGAGAATTTTCCTTTCGTCCGAAATTAAATATATTCAGCTTTTATTTATTCTTCCGATTTTGTATCGTTGTCGGATTCAGTCTTTTGTTGTAATTTTTCCTTCTGCAAACGGCCTATAATTTCATTAATGTCGCTGTCCTTCGGTGATTTGTCATGTCCCGTAAGTATTCGTATTATAACGATAAGCTCATCAATGAATATCAACAGCAACACTGCAATAAAAATAAGAAGTCCCCACGGAGAGAGGAAAAGGTTATACAGAGTGTCAATGAATCCGAGCTTGCACACCATAATATAAAGCACATCTTCGGTCGAAATTTCAGGGTCGGGAGCATCGTTTGCAATGCCCTTTGTCTGTAGCTTGTATGTGCCGTCAGCGGTTTTATACGGCGCAACTACAACCTTATGGGTCACGAGAAGTCCCTCGGTCTGCCCACTGCCGCGATAGGTGATAATATCGCCGACCTTGAGGGCGGTCGGATTGTCAACGCTCTTTCCGAGAATAACATCGCCGATCATAAGCTCGGGCTGCATACTGCCCGTTGAAACTCGTAGCACGGAATATCCGAAAAGTGAAGGTGTTTTTCCGTTCACCTTTGAACCCATAAACACAATTACGGTCAGCACAAGTATTGCAAGCACTCCCCAGCAAATTATATTTTTAATTATCCGCAGGGTTTTATGTAGCTTTGATTCATGCCTTTTCCTTATTCTATTTTTTGATTTTGGGTGTTCGGTTGTTAAAGATTTTACTTCAACCGCATTTTCAACATAGTTTTTTTTATCCATAAATTCCTCCACGGCATGTTGCCGTTCTCGGTTCGTGAAGACAGTTTGTCAAATGACATATAAGGTTATAATTTATATCCATACATAACGATTACAAAGTAGGTATGCATGGCGAAAAGTTTATTCACGCTGTATTGGCATACACAGTTAAAATTATAATAAAAAAGGGCTGTAAAAACAACCCTTTTGTAAATTTAAAAATCTAAAATTTTAAAGCGAGATGTAAACATTATCAAGCGTGTATGTTATTGTTGATGACGATTCATTCTTGATGTACCAATACACCTTTGAAACCGTAGGTCCGTCAGTAGCTTTCGGCTTGATTTCAAGGTTTGTCACAATAGGTGTGTCAATTGAATCTGTGCTTGCAGATGTAATACTGATTTCCGTGGTTACAGAATAGGTATCTCCATATGCACCGCCCTTAATTGTGGTTGTGAGTTTTGCATTACCCTCAGCCACAGGAGTAATTACACCGTTTTTATCGACTGTAAACACGCTGTCTGCTGATGACGAATAACTTATACTGCTACCTACATAATCTGTTCCTGCAACAAGACCTGCGTTGAATGTTGAGCCAAGAGGAATGCTGATACGGTTGTAACAATTGATAAAGTTAGCACCTTCTTTAGCAAAAGAAGATGTATCACAGTTATGGTTACCGAAAGCTCCTGTATTGGTCTGCAAGGTAAACTTATAGCAGTTATCAACAGGCAAAGTCGGACAATAATCTTTCAATAGCATATACGGTGTAGCATTGGCACCGGTAACAACATCGTTAGCATAAAATTGCACAACTTTTGCGGTTACAGGTACATCAACATACAGCACTCGTGTGCTCTGACCGCTGATTGGTGTCATAACAATAGGTTCGCCCTGCCAATTTGGATTTTTGACATCACCTGTTCCATAACGGATTTTGATTGTTGTAGTGGAATCTTTCCAAGAAGATACATTGTTTGTATCAAAATAAAATCTGTATTTTCTGTACGAAGTTTTCGTATATGTACTGTTACTACCGACAATATCATTATAAGACCTATATGTCTTGAGCGGTTTGTTGACACCGACATAAAGTCCCGAAGCAGATGCCGTACCGCTTGTTTCCAGACCTTTTATAAAAAGCGAAACATTCTGTTCGGCATTGCCCGAGTTAGAAATTTCGGTACAAAAATATCTTCTCTCACCTGCCAGCAGAGAACCGCTGAAATTAGTAACTGCATTCTCACCGAAAGTAGAGCCGTCATCACTTGACTCAACGGTTTTGATACTGATGTCCTGACCGTTGCTGATTTTGTACTGACCGCTCCACCTGAGAGAGTCGCCCGATTCGAATCGAGGACGGCTGAACCATGAAAAAGTCGTGGTCACACCGCAAAGCAGACAAAGTACAAGCCCGAGTGCAATTACAATTGCAAATTTTGATTTCTTCATGGTTTCACCTCCGTATAATTAATCTCTTTTTTGTTCGGTTACAGTATATGCTCCATTGCCACCGCCACTTACATAATATGCGTTCACACTATCTTTCAAAGTAATATCAACGGTCTTTTCGTTATTGGAACCGTTGCTGAAGATAACTTTCGTAAAACTCTTATCGATGTCAATGTAGTAAACATCTTGTTCCATTGTACCATACTTTTCAAGAAATGTCATTTTAACACCTGGATAATTTGCATTTTTACTGTTACCATCATTCCAAGCGTAGCAATAAATTGTGCCATTCCACTTGTAACTATTTGTAAAATACAATCTTCTTGTATTGGCTTTTACAAACTTTGCATAATAATGAATCGAAGAATTTACTGAAATACTGAGTTCGGCATTATTTGCAACATTATTTATGCAGTCGCTGTCGGAAAACCAGCCGGCAAACTGATAACCTTCATTGCAAACAGCTGTTGCTGTAACGGTTGTCTGGGCGGGATATGGATTTGTTACGGCACTTGTGTGCACAACACCGCCAACGCTGACTTTACCGCCTGTAAAGCCGTTTGTTTCCTTAGATCCTGCCGAATTATAGCTTACGGCATCAAGAACAACGGTAAATGTATCAAACGGATATTTTACCCATTCACCTATCGCTTTTCCGTCATTCTGTTTATCGGTAATCTTGAAACAATCCGTACCGGCTGACTGAGCCTGTATTTCTAAGTCCGCTGTCTGAGCATCAACACTTCCCCATCTCTTATCTACGTCTACGTCAAATATAGATGTAGCTTTAACCTTTGTAAAGATGATATTTTTCTTAGAAGCCCATGTTCCCGTAATATCAGCACTATAAATATTACCCTCAACTTGTTTCATCTCGAACCATGTGTAAGTGTCTTTATCAACCCACATATATACGGCGAAACTTGATGTATTTGCACCATGGTTATATGTTTTCCAATCATCCGGAACTTGCAGATATACAACACGCTTTTGTTCAACTTCAAATTTAGCATAAACAGTTGTGTTAGCCTTGATAACCGTTGTCAAAGGATTATTTTTGTAATTGTCTGTATACGGTTGTTTACAGGCAAGGTCTGTGTACCAACCGCTGAACGAATAACCCGGCTTTGGAGTAGCTGTCAGCGCAACACTCTCGCCCCACTTTGCAACAGTAGAAGCTGTGCCTGCGGCTGTTGTGTCGCCTGCCTGAACAGTACCGCCTGCATCGCTGACCGCTCCGTCAAGTACGGCTGAAGCCTTTACCTCAAATTCTTTAAGCTTGAACCTTGCATGTAAAGTAAAGTCATCTTTAATGTTTTCATAAACATAAGTTGTCTCGCTGCTGACGGGAGTATCACTTGAATCGTTGTACCAACCGTCAAAGTCATAACCCTCGGCAGGCTCTGCAACAAATGTTGCACTTCCGTCATAATCCACCGAAACTGTAACTGCAGTTGACGGTCCGACTTCTTCAGGTGCGGCAAACTTTACCTTACCTACTGAACCATCGTCAACAACTGCGGTGACTGAAAATGACTGCAGCTTAAACAATGCATAGTATTCACAATCGGCATCGACATTTGTAAGAACAAGCTGTTGTTTCGATGCTACTAGAGAGGTTGTACATTCCCTGTCGGAATACCAACCCATAAACTTATAATTTGGCTTTGTATTTGCAACAAGAGTTACGCTGTCACCGTTTGTAACCACCGCAGTTGATGTTGCACCTTCCGGCGAATCGCCTGCCATAACAGTACCTGCTGTACCGACAATATTTCCGCCGAACACGGCATTAGCGGTAACTGTGCGAGAGGATACATCCGAAAACTTTGCATACAGAGTCAAATCCTTCTTTATCGCCGCAGTTTGCACTGCCTTTTCTGTGTAATGACAATTGTTAAGAATCTTGTTGTCCGCCTGTGTACTGCATTGTGGATCGGTAAACCAACCCCTAAACTCATAGTTGGCATTTGCTTTAGCCGTGAGTGTGGCAAGCGTACCCCACTCAACAGTTGTATCTATCTTTGCGGCAGGGGTATCAGCTCCAAGCTGAACCGTACCGCCTGCTCCGTCGATATTTCCCTCTGTTACTGAATAAACTTTGAGATTAAGATTGATAATCTTGAATTTTGCATACAGAGTATAGTCAGTCTTTATGCTGCTTACTGTGTACGGAGTCGTTTTGCTGACAAGTTTCTGACAGTTTTCGTCCGAATACCAGCCGTCAAACTCATAACCCTCGCCTGCATTCGCAACAAAAGTTGCAGAACCGTTGTAGTTTACCTTGACGGTAACTCTTGTATCAGACGCCTCGGATGACGGTGAAGAAAACTGTACTGTGCTGTTTTTCTTATCATTCGGATGATTTGCAACCGCTGTTACCGAGAACTGCTTAATCATAAATTTGGCATAATACAAATGATTTGCCTGAATATTCTTAATTGAAAGCGTAAGATCCTGACTTTCCAGTTTTATGCATTTCTCGTCAGAATACCAACCCATGAAGTCATAGCCCTCTTTTGGAGTGGCTGTGATTGATGTGTTTTGCCCCTCAAGGTACGAACCGACAGCATATGCACCGGCTTCGCCGCCTGAAATCTTAACAGTACCACCTGTGCTGTTTGCAACTGCTCCGTCCGAAACAGCTTTTGCCTCAACCTTGTACTGTCTTTGGAATTTTGCATAAAACTTATGCTCGGCTGATGTATCATTTGCTGTGTAAGTGCCGTTGATGAGGGTAACTGGAGCATTAAATTCGGGGTCAGAGTACCAACCGATAAATCTGTATTTGTTACCGTCGGTCGGAGTTGCATTAAGAGTAACGGTTGTACCCTTTGTAACCTTAACTCTTGTTGCGCCGTCCATACCGCCTGTTACGCTTACTGTGCCCATTGTTGCATTATTATCCTTATCATCCTCACATGTAGAATAAACGGAAACAATAGCAGGAGGTGCCCAGTAGCCTGTGTTTTGTGAAGTAATAACATAGTTCACCGAAGAATTTCTGTTCGGTGCGCTGATGCTGTAATCTTTGCCGTTGTAAGTAAATTTGAATGTAATCGAATGTGCGGCATCGCTGTTAGGATTGGGCAAATATGCAACCCAACCGCTGAGTGACGCATTTTCATTCGGTTCAAAAGTCATTGCTATCGGAGTTGAACTGCCCTGAACATACATATCAACCGCAAGATACTTTCCCGCAACCTGTGTCATCGGTAATGTCTTTTCATCTTCACTTGAGAGAAGAATTTTCTGAACCTCTCCCCATGTGCCGTAGCCGTTATTTGACTTATCCATATATCCGTAGGCTGTGAATGTCTGTGATTCGGCGTCAACACCAGCTTGCAGAGTTGTTGTCCATTTTGCAACATAGCTGTTCTGCGGATTTGATGTTACTTTTGATTCACAGCTGTAGAAGGTAACTGTTGCGTTAGGCTTATCTGTATAATCTGAACCGAGCTTAATATAATAGTTACCGCTCGAATCCTTTGAAAGCTTTTCATACTCGCTTTTGCCGGCCTGGTTAATCCAGATTGCACGATTGTTTTTGGTAGCCCAACCCGCACCGAGTGACGGATCGCCCGTTGTTTTATCGGAAAAAGTCAATTCTCCTGCCTGGGGACTCTGAGTGATAAGCTTGAAGTTGTCAATTGTAACAGTCTGTCCGGCATACTTTGTCTTTCTGCTGTCATCCTGTAACCACACACGCATTGTAACCTTATGCGGTTTTGAATCTGCCGGAACGGTAAAAAGAGGACTTTCTGCTGTTGAACCCGTGTATGAACCGAAAGATTTTACACTTTCCTGTTTTTTAGTGTTCAGGCTTGTACCGGCAACAACCTCTGCATTGCTGTCGCTCTTACCGCAGACAACCGTATTACTGCCGTCACAAAAAAATGAAACACGGAGCTTTTCCTCGTCTGCATCAGCGTCGTTAACCTTGATTGTAGGAACCTTATCAAAATAGAATGACGCCTTTGTTCCCTTTGCGGTAACATTGAAAGAAAAATCAATGTAGTTGACATTCTTATCGTTTACAGTAGCCTTTCTGTATGCACCGGACGGCTCGCCGTTTGCAGTTAAGGTCGGAAAATAAACATCTGTGCCGTTTGCGCTTGTTGCCGAGGCAAGGTGAACATCGCCTGCCTGACGAAAATATTTTGTAAGATCAATCGTATTTCCGTCATAGCCGTTACCGTAGCCGATATTAGCGTTGGTAAACACATAGTTATCAATTGTACCGTTGTTCAAATCAAGCTTAATGGTTGAAATTGTTTCCACCCATGCAGAAACCGACACGATAGCGATTGCCAGCACTTCAACAAGTGCCACAATGCTTAAAATCATGCTTTTTCTCTTTTCTTTGCCCGACTTTTTGCCGATTGCAAACTTTTCTTTAAAATAAGCCGCCAAAAGAGCAAATCTCTCTTTCATTGTGACACCTCCTTTTTATATTTTGCATTATTAATGATACGTTGCGGTATCATCGTTGGTTACTTCATAAGAAACATTGAACGGTGTGGAGAATATATATTCATTCTTTGCCGGAATAAGCAGAGTGTGATTACCTTTCTCGTTCACAAACTTAAATCCGATAACTCGTGAGCCTCTTGGCGCGATGCAATTATCAAGGGTACATCTTGAACCGTCAGAATTAAACTGCATCAAATGGTTTGTTTCTTTGCCTTCATATTTATAAACTACATAAGGTTGATACTCTCCTCTTGTAAGATAATTTCTGAGCCACTGTTTATTACCCGGAATGTCGAGATATACACCTGTATTTATTTTTAGATCTTCAGAAGATCCTCCTCCGCTTGTCGGAGTTGTGGTTGAAGGTGTTGTTGTTTCAACAGTTGAGCCGCCCGGACTATAATCCCAGTATCCGATACAAGGGGACAGTCTTTCAAAAGTACTGTCGGTTTTACCATAACCGTTACCTCTCTTGGCAGTATAAACAAGGCTGCGGTTACCGTTTACAATTCTGCTTTCCTGTAACGGATACAAATCTTCGTTATTATCTATCCAATATTGTGCCGTATCGCTCAATTCGCCGTTCACATTATCCTTGGTGTGCCATGAGTTATAGATTATATTATTCGTTGTACTGAATCTGAAAAAGCTTATATCTGTTGTTACACCTTTTGGCAACGCAGCTGTCCATGTGTTATATCCGCCTACCGGACCAAGATATTTCATAACGACAGTTTTCTGAGTTGCATCAGTATCTTTATACTGCATGGTAACTATACAATCATCTGTTTTAATCCACGGAGTATTTTCGCCCTTATCGCCTCTTGTTTTATCAATAAAGGTGATAGCCTCCATATCATTGTAGTTACTTTCGAGTTCAACATCAATTGTAACCGATGCACCTGCATACTTATCATAAACAGACTGATCTTCATACGCACCCTCAAACCACGCCACCAATGTTACATCAAGAGGTTTCTGACCTAAAAGCGTGAACAAGCTTTCGCCTGAATAGAAATAGAAATCAGAAAATGTCTTGCATGATGAAAGCTTAGTAGCAGGAGAGCCGTCCGCATTTGTTGAGCTTACTGCATTATAATTTTTAGCATGCTCGTCAATAAGAGCACTTGGATCAATTACAACAGGAGTTTTACTGCTGTCGGTAATAAACGCAAGTCTTAACGGACAAGGATCATAGACCTTCTGATCGACAGGAACGCCTTCACCGTTACGAATAATCTCGGTTGAGCCGTCAAACTTACCGAGAACTGTACCGTCTGCCGAAGTAATTGTAATATTATAACCTTTGATATAAACATTTGTCATATCTGAATCGGCATTAAGCTTAAAGTCCTTATATACATATGTTCTATTCCTGTCGCCCGCAGTTCCTTCACGGAATTTCATGACAGATGTTGAATCCTTAAAGTTGCCCTCTGACGGGAAGAACATATTCCTTCCGTCAACGCTTGAAGCCTCTTCAAGCTTAAAGTCTTTAACAACAAGGTGGTTTGAAAGATCTTCTTGACCGTCATTGACACGGAGAGCCGCACTTGACTCAAGCGAAAACACCTGAGAATTAATACTTGCCGTATCTTTTACGGTAAACCATGCCACCGTTGTCACAAGCACAAGAGTAAAAACAAGGAACAATGATACATATGAAATTGCGAGCTTTTTTCTGCCAAGAAGTCTGTTATCGGAAAGTGCAAAAATCGAGTTCTGCATTCTTTCTTTCAGTTTCATACTTCATTGCTCCTTTCCTGATTTTTATTTATTGTTGTACATCGCCCTTTGTGAGAACAAGGTTTGCTTTAAACTTTCCGTTTACAAGGGCAAGTCTTGCCTCTGCGTCTTCGCCGTCAACCCACATATTACAGGTTACCATTCCTGTATATATGCCGTTTTGAGTTGTGTCCTTTTCCAAAGTCATAATTTTTTTCTTTTCACCAAGCTCATATGTGTAATCTCCGTTGGGTGTAAAGCCGTTGCTGTTTGCAACAAAAACCTGACCGAGTGATGAACCGTCATCGGCGGAAACGAATTTTTTAACCCATTTACTACCGTCTTTTTCATAATAACCATGCGAATATGATTCGCCCTCACGCTTGTCTGTGCTTACAGAATACTTTGTTGTATCTGAATTTACATTAAGTAAAATGTTCGGGGCAGGAATCCACAAAAGCTTTGTTTCGTAAGTTTTATAATTTGCAACCGAAAACCTTACCGCACCGGTTACGCAGTCTCTTGAAATTCCCTTTGAGTCACCGCTTTCACCGAAATCACTCTTATTACCTGCATTTTCACCTTTCAGAATTTTTGCATTCGGACTGATTTTAGATCTACTGTCCAGATAAATATCGAACTTGGATTTTGAACGAACATACAGGTCAAAAGAAAGGTAGTGAAGCGAACTGTCTGCACGATCCCAGTCGGCAACATCAAGAATAGGAGAAGCAACTCCTTTTTCCTGCTTGAGGGGCGGCTTATAAAATGTGTATCCGTCGCTCGAAACCTCAGTCATCTTGATATCATCGATAAACGGATAATTTTTGCTGTTCAATTCAATCGTATTTTTGTACGCTGCATCATCCGTCGGAGCCGAAGCTTTGTGCTTAACAACAGCAATTTCAATACCGTCAGGTGCATGACACTCAATGTTGATGCCGTCGGCTTCGGCTGACTGCTTATCCGTAAACCACGCCTGAATGCCGCAAAAGCCGGCAAGTGCAACAGTAAACAGAACTATTAAATTTTTAGCAATCATTCTGCCCGTTTTTCTGTTGGGCGCAGTAGAATTTTTCATTTTTGCCCCTTATTCTACACTATAGTAAACGGCAACAAATCCGTCAGCCTTCAATGTTTTGTTATGAACAACGGTTGTTTTTTTGCCTGTTGACTCACGAACAATGTTTTCAAAGTTCATTGCAAACGGTCTGTCAACTCCTGAGAATGTTATCACAAGCGGAAGCCTTCCGGCACTTTTAAGCTTTGAACACAAATCCGAAAAAGCAACTTCAAGGTCTGCCTGCTTTTTGTAGATGTTATAAACATCTGCACCGTTACGGGAATATCCTGCAAGCATAACACCCTTTTTGCTTCTGCAAATGCAAAGCGATCTTACTGACCTTTGAGCGTCCATAAGCTCGTCTGCAATTGAAAGCTTGCCGAATTTTGCAAGCTCTTCGGCATATTTAGAAACAACAGCAACACTGCCGAATCCATAGTCACGAACGAACAAATCGCCGACATCCTTAATTGACTTGACTTCTTCTTTTGCAAGGCTGACTTTTTCGCCTGCTTTCTTTTCGGCTTTGCGAATTTCAGCCTGAGCCTCTTTTTTAATCTCGGCAACCTTGGCTTTCATACGCTTTTCGCAAGCCTTTTCTGCCTGCTCAACCTTTTTGTCAACCGATTTGTATGCCTTTTTAAGCTCTGACGCATGAGCGGCATCGTTTGCGGCTGATGATTTAAGGTTAGCCTCCTTAATTTCAACAAGCTCATTTCTGTGAGCCTCTTCCTTATCGGCAAGTTCCTTAAGATGCTTTTGCTCTGTTTCATTTGCCCTTGCCGCAAAGTCTGCATTCAGCTTTGCTACATAAGTGTTATGTTCAGCCTCTGCATCGTTGAATTTATGGTTAAGCGATTCAACCTCTGCCGAATGAGCGTCGTTCATCTGCTGTTTTTCTTCAGCAAAATCGGCATTCATTTTGTTGACTGTTTCCTTATGCTGAATGCGTTCGGTTTGGAGAGTATCGGTAAGCTTCTCATTTTTGTCAGTCAAATCGGTAATCCTGCGGTTATCCTCTTCAATCTGCGCATGACATTTTTCAAGGCTCTGTGTAAGAGCCGTAATCTTTGCAAGCTGCTCGGCAACCTGAGTTTCAAGCTCTGCAATATGAGCCTTCTGCTCGGCGATAACAGTTTCCTGCTCTTTCACCTTTGTCTGCAAACGAGCATTCTCCTGCACAAGCACGAGAATTCTGTCATTTAATTCTACTATTTTTTTATTGAGTGTGTCAATAGTCTGATTGAGTTCATCAATCGTTTTATTCAACTCTTCAATAGTATCTTTTAACTGCTGATTTTCTTCCTCAAGCTCGGCAATCCTCTTTTCTGCCTCCATCAACTTGAGTTTTGTCTGCTGAAGCTCTTTCTTAACCTCTTCAAGTTGGTCTTCAAGAGCAGAAACCTTACCTCTGAGTGTGAGAATCTGCTGTTCTTTCTGATCGATTATAACCTTTAAATTTTTGATTTCACTTGTAAGGTCAAGAATTTTCTTTTCACGGTCACGGATTTCACGAAGGCGGATTTCCATTTCCTCTTTACGAACAGCCTCAAGCTGTGCCTTCATAACCGCCTCACGGGTTTTTTGAGGTTTTGCCGCCTCCTCAGCAAGACGGGCGTTTTCTGCGTCGTACTGTTCCTTGAGAATCACACGAAGTCCGGGGTTGGTTGCTATAGACATCATAAAATGCTCAAAGCCCATTGCAAAATAAACATCCTGCTGAACCGTGTCCGTCATCTTACCGTCATAATCCTCGGTAACAACCTCAAAGCCCTTGCGCTTGTAGCTGTCAAGGAAGTTCCACAGTTCAATAGCCTTTTTGAAGTTAGGGTTCTTCTTGAGAAGGTTGGTCTGCGTGAGCGGCGGATGAACCTCAGGCTCCTTTGCGATTTCCTTCATCAACTGAGTGTTCAAAAACTCATTGAGTGTTGTTCTGATTTTTCTGATTCGGTCAAAGTCCGAAAGCTGTGTAACATCAAGAACATCAAGGTCATCGGCAAGAGTTTCATGCGATTCATTTATATAGTTAAGATTAAAATCTACTTTTTTCTCGTTAAAATTAATGTGACGAACCATTGAAATATCGTTATAACTGTCGTTCGGCACATCCTTCATCTTTGAATACTTGTCATCAACAAAGTGAAGCGCTTTGCGAATGAGCGTCATAAGAACACGGTTTTCGTAAATTGCAAAGCTCTCTTCACGCTCAATTGTGAGGATTTTGTTAGGCGTTACCATATCACCCTCAACCTTGGCAATAAAGTTAGTGTGCTGTGAAAGGTGTTTAACCGACTCGGGGCCAATCTTTTTTGCAAGCTCAACTCTAACAACATTGTCAACCTGCTTAATAAAACGGCGCTGTTCGTCAATTGCTTTCTGAATGTACGGAAGTGTTTCCTCAATGGCAACAACCCATTCCATGTCTATAACCTTTTCGTTGGTCTTACCGTCGAGTCTGTCCTCGCCCTTGTCGCCGTCTTTAAGGCCTTCCATTATGTAGTTGTAAGTAAAATCATTTTTCAGAATATCCTGCATATTCATATATGCCCTGAAATATTTACTAAAATCAGCCATTGATTTTTCTCCAATCAGATAGTTTACCGTTTATAAAAGGCGCAAAGTCCTTTCACCAAGCAAAGGGCGAACAGAGTTCGCCCTGAATTGCTAAAATTATACAAGCTTTTTAAGCATACGGAGATAATCCTTGCTTTCGTTCATGTTTTCTTCACCGAAAAGCTCGTCAATATACGCACAAAGGCCATCTATTTCATCACGAATGTATGAAAGGTTAAGTGACTCAAATTTTCTGAATACTTTACGGGCAAGAACATAATCAAGACCGTCAAGCTCGGTTCCGCCTGTACCGACATAGGCAGGAACAAAGTCACGAAGCTGTTTAACAATACGGTTACCGAAAGCTATACGGAAATGCTCAATAACATAATCGTCAAGGAGAGTAATCTTCTTGATGTTTTCTTCGGAAACAACAAATTGAACCTTAGCGGCATTGAGGATGTACTCAAAATGTTTGTATGAAATGTAAACAGGATCTGTGAGAGGTGCGTCAAAAGGAACACCCTTTGTGTCAATGTTAATCGGCATAGCACGGTCGTAAACCTTATCTGTGATAGCAAAGGTCGAGTCATCGTTATTGGCAGTACCGATATACCACATATTCGGCGGGATTCTGAGCTGACCGTTTACAATATGCTTAGGGTCGCTCGGCCATGAGTTCGGGATAATATCAACAACCCACTCGTCTCTTGATGGCATTTCAAGAATTGAAAGCATTTCTGCAAAGTAATACTCAACTCTTGCGATGTTCATTTCATCAAGGATTACAGCATAGATGTTATCATTGTAGGAAGCCTCGTACATTGCACGGAGAAGCTCTGTTTCGTTAAACTTCTTAGTAAATTCGTTGAAGTAACCGAAAAGCTCTGTTCTGTCACGCCATGACGGCTGAACAGATGCAACGATGGACGGGTTGTTTACAAACTTACCGAATGCATATGCAAGTGAAGTTTTACCTGTACCGGAAATACCCTGAAGGATAATAAGTCTTGTTGATGCGAATGACGCAACAAAAAGTCTGATAAGCTTAATATCGTAGTAAAGACCAAGCTGTGAACAAGCAAAGAGTCTGAAACGCTCACAGAACTCGGGAAGTGTGATATCGTTGTCATAAACCGGCGGAACATAATCTGCCCAAAGCTGGTCGATTTCCGTAAGCTTGTAGAAACGGCTTTCGCCTGTGTCCTCTTCTTCGCCGTTGTTGAGCGACTCGATTTCTTCGCCTGTAAGCTCTGAAATCTCGTTGGGGTTAAGACCAATCTGTGAAACCTTCATAGAGAGAATCTTATCCTTTTCAAGGTTGAGTCTCATAACCTCTTTGTTGAGTGCCTGAACCTCTTTAACAAGAGAATCTGTATCTTTTCTTCTTCTGTGCGAACGAATAAACTTTTTTACAGCGACGACAATAAGCCATACGCAAAGTGCAAGCACAGCAACCAGAAGCACAATGGCAATAATTGCAATTACCCATGCGAGGCCGCCAAGCTCCGTGGTATAGGCATTAATAATGTTTACATAAGCGGAAAAATCAAAGGCATTGCCTACTCCGCCAAATAACCCGGTGATTATTGACCATAATGAGCCAAAAAACTGACCGAGAAATTCAAAAAGAAATTTAAATACTGTATCCACGGTACTTCGTCTCCTTAAAAAAATCTACTCTCATCTTCTTTAGGCGAAATTTCATCGCCTTATGTTGTGGCAATCAGCGACTGCCGTTCGTTTCCGACGGAAACGGTTTTGTGTTAATCTGTTGTTTTTGTATTATCAGAAAATCCGTATTTCAGATAAAAAACACGGTTCACCGCTGCAAATTAACTGATAATTTCTGTTGTGTTTTTACTGTGAACTGTAACTGTATTTCTTTCTCAGCTCTGAGACTGAGAAAGAAATATACCGTTACGATAAACGCTATTAGTGCGTTAGGGACAAATTTGTCATAACTTAATCGGAATTATCAGCGGAATTATTGCCGTCAGCAGGTGTTTGTACTTCGGGCTCATTTTCCGCCTTGTCCTGATTTTCTCCGACGGAGGCAAGATATTCCTCAATAGCTCTCTTTTTCTGTTCTTCGGTAAGCTCTGCGGAATCAACCGCAAGCTTTGCCTCTTCGAGCGTTTTTTCCTTATTGTAGGCAAGCAGGTTGAGAACAACTCGGATTGCTTCATAAACAAAGAAAATAATCATCGGAAGCAGAACGCAGAGGAAAAATCCAAGCTGAGTTCTGATAAAGCTTAAAAAGTTACCCACGCCGCCAATCTTCGTACCTGTGTATTTGGCGACAATAGATGAAGAAGTTTGAAGTTCTTCATCGGGCTCCGGGTTAGTTTTCTTATTGTCACCCTGAGTTCTGTAGTAGGTAATGTTGTCATCCTTAACAACCTCAACAATTCGGTGAGTATTGAGTTCGGAATTACCGTTGATATTCTTATAGAAAGTAACAATATCGCCTTTCTTATATTCATATGAAGGATCGTCTGTAACCTCACAGAAAATAAGATCGCCTGTATTAATTGTATCTTCCATTGAACCTGTCAGAACGCTGAGGGGTGCAATGCCGAAAATATTGGGGACCCCTGATGATTTGGAAGTTAGTGACAATGTAACGATTAAAACCGACACTGCCAGAATCAAAATCACAATAATATCAATTACTATGTTTACTATTCTTTTTATAACTTTTTTCATAAGGGGTCTCCAATCGCGGGGTTAAATTAAAAATCAATTACTCTTCAACCATTGTAGAAGAAACATCAAATTTGAGTCCTGGGATTTTCTGGCCGGAAAGAGCATCTACACAATTCTCATCCTGACCTTCGAACCATACATACAACTTGTAGTATCTTACTTCATCAGGCTTCATAACTTCATCACCGGTTGTTACATCAACATGGAATGTAGTCTTTGTAGAGATCTGAGTACCCTCAGTACCGTCTGTTTTGATGATTGGGTTATAAGTCTTAGTTGTAGTAGAATATACATTGTTGCCCAATGCTACATAATCGTCAGCGGTTACTTTTGTACCGTCGATAGGAACAAGGGCTACACGAGCATACTCAGCAGCGTCTTTGTTATCACTTGTATTTAAATAGAAATCAATAGATACATCCTTGATGTCAGCAGTACCGTTATTCTTCAGGTTAAGTTCCTGAGCAAAAAGATAATCAGACGGAATTACGCCTTGTGCAGGTGAAGGAGCAACAGCCTGTAAAGTGTTCTGATCAATGACACCTGTAAGAGAGTTACTTGCTGTACCTTTTACCCATGATGTACCGTTACCTGAAGCAGGGTACATTGTTTTGTTGCCTACATTATAATCAAGATGTGATGTCCAACCGGTTCTGCTACTATCAGAAAGAAGAAGTGTACTTTGCTTTGTAGTTTTTGCACTAAAGTTATCAGCATAAGGATTTGTGCTTGTTGTGAACCAAGCAAATGTTGCTGTACCAAGTGCGAGCATTGCCACGAGGAGCATTGCTACGGAAGAGATTAATAATCTCTTTCTTGATGTTGTTTTCATAGAGAAATTCCTCCTAAATAAAATAATTTTTTGTCCCTAAAACACCATAGGGATTTTTTTGCTATATCAGTGCCGAGGCACATAATACCAAGTTTATAATTTCGTCATACCGTAGCGGCGATCAGCGATCGCCATTCGTTTCCAACGGAAACGACTAAGTATTAACATTTTCGTTTCGTCCCAAGTTTACACTTGTGACGACTGGCGGTCACTGACCGCCGCTACAATCACCACTCACAAAAATATTTGTCCAATGCCCATTTTTGTGGGTTGTTGTCTATGTATTTACAAATTTCTTTATAATCTTTTTCATTCCGTATGATGTGGTCATAATACGATTTTTGCCACACCGAATAACCGACTTGTTTGGTGACAATGGATTTTAAATGCCTTACGATTTGCGATATTGACGGAGAAATCGAATCTTCCACACCGGACGCTGACAAAAACAAAACAAAATGTATATGATTTGGCATTACAACATATTTATCTAATTCAACCAAACCTTTATAAGCTGACTCAATGCCGTGAATCGTTTTATCAACAATCTTTCCGACATCATTGAGTAATACCCCTGATTTGTCATTATCAAATGCAAGACATTCGCTATCTACTCTGCCAAACAAGCACCTATGGTCTATTGCGCATACCGTTATGAAATATGCACCGCCTTGTGAATAATTAAAATTTTCAAGCCTGTTTCGTTTGCGTAAAAAACATTTTTTATAAACCATAACCGTTGTTTCTCGTCGTCCCAAGCTTACACTTGTGACGACTGGCGGTCACTGACCGCCGCTACTTTGATGTGGATTCCTGATCATCACGAACCGAGAACAGCATTCTCATTCTTACATGACCGTTACGGATATCGTCGATACATTCGGGATCGTTACCCTCAATCCAGATTACGATTGTGTATTTGTCAATATCGCCAACCTTGAATTTTTCGGTTGATGTTTTATAAACTTCCTTATCGCTTACAAACTTTGTACAATCGGTTTCGGCTTTGCTTCTGTCTTTGTACTGACCTTTGCCGTAAATTGCACCCTTGCCGTTTTTGTAAATCATAACTCGGGTTGCTTCATCTGCCGACTTAGCCGCACCTGTAATTTCAAGCACTGCATCATAGTCAAGTTCAACCTCTCCGTTATTTTTACAATAGAAAGTATAAGCAACATAGTTTTTGCCGTTGTGCGCACCGTCCTTACTTGTGTCAAGGTCAACAGGAAGCCATGAATATGTAATGTTTGTAACATCCTTAACCTGCTCCGCAGTAAGTGAAGCACACTGAGTTTTGAAGTCAGCGTCTTCGCTAAGCACGATACCTTTTTTTACGGCGGGAGAATCAATGCTGATAATCAAGTCGCCCCATTGCGTTACAAGCGTTGAAACGATGAACAGAATAAGAAGAATGATTATGCAGACCGAAAGGATAATGCTCAAAAGCCGTCTGCGCTTTTTGTATTTTACAATCTCGATTGAATCATTTTTTACATGAAAATGTTCAATCTCGGCATCTGCCATTTTCTTATCGTTTAAACGACTTAACTCCTCGGGAGTAATCGGTTGTTCAATTTTTGGTTTCTTTTTTCCGAACAAGTTTTTCTCTCCCCTCAAAAGTTAAATCCGTTTGGTTGTTGTTAATTAAGATATTGGCTTATTGTCCTTATCGCATCCGACAAAGCCAAGCTGAACAGAAATGTGTGCATCCTGAACATCGTCATCACACTCGGGGTCGTTACCCTCAATCCAAAGACGAACTGTTACCTTAACGGGTTCGAGCTGATTAAGATGGAAAAGTCTTGTGTTGTTTGAGTAAACCATTGAACCTGACGGCAAATCAAAGGTTGTCTGTCCGTTTACGGGAGTGCTTCTGTTCGGCTCATAAATTGTTGTGCCGTTGCCTGCTCCCTCGGCTGTGAAATCAACTCTCGCACAATTTACTACATCAGCCTTTGCACCGGTTGATTCTGTCGATACCTTTGTACCGTCATCAGCGCCTGCTTTTGTGCTTTCGGTTGTGAGGTGAACCCACATTTCCTCAGTCGCAATGAAGTAGCATTCAAACTCAAGGTAGCTGCGCTTGTTAGGCTCTCTGACTGTGCCACGCTGATTGGTAAATACTGTACCCTCTCTTGTTGTGACAGGATCAAGTACCGTATCTTTAAGGCTTGAACCGTGCTTTTTAAGGTAATCGTCAATCATCTCGTTCGTGATTACCTTGCCATATTTATCAAGGTCTTTGCCGTGGTTTTCCATACTTACTTTGAGCTGAGCGGCAAGACTGATATTAAGATCAAGCCTGTCCACACCTGCAAATGTATTTACCGTGAACCACGCAACCGTTGCTGTTGTCATTGAAAGAAGGGTTATGATTGCAACAAAAACAATCAGCCTTTTTCTCTTTTTAAATGGAACTTTGTCGCTGACCATCTTATCAATAATCCTGTTAAAAAGGCCCATAAAAAAACCTCTCCTCTTAAAAAATAATGCACTAAAATAACGCACTGCTGTACAAAATATAATAATATTCTATACCTTCAACGCACATTTTGCAATATTTATTTGTCCTCTGTCATTTTTTTTGGATGAATTCACAAGATTTTCACATTACATTTGTGCATTCCTCTAAACTTTTCTTTTTCGATTATATTTTAACGGACTTAATCTTCTTGTCCTTTATCTATATTCTAACCTTTAAAATGATACAAAAAGACAAAAAATCCCCTTTAATTAAGGGGATTTTAGGTTTACAATAATAACAAACGACATTTAATTAAATTTGAGGCAAAAGTTACAACCGTGTAACTTATTTTGTTATATTGCTGTTTTAAATTATTTAATTTTGTTTTCTCACTATTTTGTACTCATCATAAAGTTGAAAGTAATGACAGGTGTCTGTGCTTCGGGTTAAAAACCTTGCCATTTCGTCCTCGTCAAGGTTGATATTGCAATAATCACCGAATTCGTCATCACTGACAAAGTTTGCACAAAATTCGCATTGGTCAGCCATTATGTCCACCGTCCTTTTTAAGAAACTCATATTTGTCATAGCTGAACGGAACATAATTCTCGAGCTGATTGAAAACCTCTTCTTCGGTATCGGCAATCGTGTAGAGTCTGTTACAGGCATTGGTCATAAACTTTTCACTTACGGCATTGTCAAGCATTGCCAGCATTGAGTTATAGTAGCCTTTTACATTATATATAATGATAGGCTTTGTGTGTCTGTTAAGCTGCTTTAGTGTGAGAACCTCAAAAAATTCTTCAAAAGTACCCATACCGCCGGCACAGATTACAAAAGCGTCCGCTTTATCTTCCATAATACCTTTGCGTTCACGCATTGTATCTGTTACAATAAGTTCGGAGCATTTGTCGAAAACAACACCCACATCAATAAAAAAATCGGGTGTAACTCCGATTGTGTGGCCGCCTGCGCTGTATGCGCCTCGGGCAGATGCGCCCATAACACCGTATTTTCCTGCACCAAAAACAAGGTTGTAGCCCTTTTCGGCAATCTTTTTGCCGAGATGCTCGGCAGATTCAAGATAGATTTTGTCAATTTGCTCACTTGATGAGCCAAAAACGCATATATTCATATCTATTTATCCTTTCGCATTTGCGTTGTATTTTTTCTGATTTTATCCAAAACAACCGTCGGTTATCTGAACTTAGTTTGAAGATTGCAACAGATTGCAACCATCCGCAATTAGATTATACATCTCAAATACACGGCGGTCAAGCAGTCAGAACAACGGCAATGCACAATTTACACAGAATTTATTTTTTCAAAACATAAAACGTATATTAATCATTTTATTCAACGGAGATTACATTATGTCTGCTACTTCTTCAAAACTCAAAAATCCGAATGATTCAGTTATGAATCAGAGCGTAATCAAGCTTGCGTGGCCGATATTTTTACAGCTGTTGCTCGGCATCTCACTCGGCTATGTTGACACGATTATGCTCTCAAACTACAACGAAACCGCCGTTGGTGCAATCGGCAACGCAAACCAGGTTCTCGGTTTTCTGACTCTTGCCTTTAACATTATATCAAGCGCAACGGGCATAATCGTCAGTCAGTACCTTGGGGCAGGTAAAAAAGAAAAGATGAATATGATTTACACGGTTGCGTTGTCATTCAACCTTGTGCTGAGTATTGTAATCAGCTTTGTTGTATTCATATTCAGCAGAAATCTGCTTGAGGCAATGCAGGTGCCTGCGGCAATGCTTGATGAATCGGATATGTATATGCGAATAGTCGGCGGTACAATCTTTACTCAGGCGCTTATTAATGCTTTTAACTCAATTTTTGCAAGCAACGGCAAAACCGTTTTCGGTATGATTATCGGTCTTGGAATGAACATTATCAATATCTGCGGAAATGCTCTTTTGCTCTACGGCCCGCTTCAGGTTCTCGGACTCGGTGCGTCGGGTGCGGCTGTTTCCACATGCGGAAGCAGAGTTATTGCGGTAATTGCATCTGTTATATACTTCTACACGGTTATCAAAGGCAAGTTCAGCCTTAAATATCTTCGCCCGTTTCCGTATGATGTTCTCAAAAGCCTTCTTAAACTCGGCATTCCGACAGCAGGCGAGAACATTTCCTACGACTGTTCACAGCTGTTTTTGCAGGCATTTATCAACACAATGGGTATCGTTGCAATCAACGCAAAAATCTACGCTAACATGCTTTCAATGTTCACATATATGATTGCTCTTGCCGCTGCAAATGCAACACAGATTATTGTCGGTCACAGCGTAGGCGCTCACGATTACGATTTTGCATACCGCAGAGTGCTGAAAACTTTGCGTTTTGGTATGATAATTTCAATCTCGGTTGCAATTGTAAACTGGTTGATTTCGCCTTTTACGCTCGGACTTTTCACGGGTGATAAGGCTGTTATCGCACTCGGTTCATCGGTTATGTTCATTGCGATTATTCTTGAATTCGGCAGAACGACAAACCTTGTTATAATCAACAGTATGAAAGCCGCCGGCGATGTTAAATTCCCGACTGCACTCGCAATTTTTTCAATGTGGCTTTTGAGTGTCGGACTCGGCTGGCTGCTCGGAATTCATTTCGGAATGGGACTTACCGGAATTTGGATTGCCATGGCTGCCGATGAAATTTTCAGAGGCGTCGTTGTGTTTATCCGCTGGATAAAGGGCGGTTGGAGAGGCAAAAGGGTTGTGCTTGAAGATAAGACAAGTTCAACCGAAACGGCAGAAGTTACGGCTTAATCCGACAAAGGAATATGATACCATAAAATAAAGGAGGTCAAAACTATGAATTTTGCGGAATACAATGTTAAGGACGCAAACCTTGAAGAAATTTTGCTTGCACTCAAGTCGCTTGATACGGTTGAGGCTGTCGCACTCGGCGGTTCTCGTTCAACAGGTGCAAGTGATGAAAATTCGGACTACGATATTTATGTTTACTGTGCTGAAATTCCGACAGCCGAAACAAGAGAAAATCTCCTCGGAAAATACTGTTCGATTGCAGAATTCGGCAATCATTATTGGGAGAGCGAGGACAACACGGTTATGAATAACGGTATTCCCGTTGACATAATCTACCGTGAAGTTGACAGGTTCGGTCGGTATATTGATATGGTAATCAAAGGTGGCAAGGCTTTTAACGGCTATACAACCGCATTTTGGCACAATATCAAGAACAGCAAGGTTCTTTTTGACAAGACAGGCTCTTTCACAAAATTCAGAGATATGGCGCAGATTGATTTTCCGGAAAATCTCCGCAATGCGATTATCAAAAACAACCGCAACCTTTTGAACGGAAAGCTTCCGTCATATGACAGGCAGATAAAAAAGGCTCAGGAGCGTGGCGATATCGTCAGTGTCAATCACAGAATCACCGCTTTTCTCGAAAGCTATTTTGATGTTATCTTCGCACTCAACCGTCAGACACACCCCGGTGAAAAAAGACAGGTTCAGCTCTGCAAAAAGTATTGCACCCTCTTGCCAAAGGATTTTGAAGAAAACATAAACGCTCTTATGAAGTCAATCTCAGACGGCGGTTCATATGAAATCGTCACAGCAATGGTCAATAACCTTGATGAAATTCTTAACGATGAATTCAAATAAAAAAATCGGTGTCGGAAAGTTCCGTCACCGCTCAATATTTTCAGCTATATAAAATTCAAATGAAATATTGACATTGCTTTTTGCATAATATATAATAAGAACACAAGGAAAACCGTTAAAAGCGGTTAGTCCCAAGGTTTTAAAACGAATATAAAATAATCGTCCGATATTTGAGGCTGTCGGGCGATTATTTTTTTTATGCTATTGATGACTTCTGCGAGTGCTATAAGTAAAATTATCAGCAAAACCGATTCAGTCATGCATATCACCCCCTTTCGGGAGTGCTAACCGCCTTAAATTTCCTTGCGTTCTTGTATTGCGTTGTTACAATGTCAACCATATGAAAAGGGGCTGTGAAGAAATGAAGTTTAAGACTCCATTCTTCGCAGCTCCTTCCAATTTTTGTGAAAAATAAGGCAATTTGTTAAAAAGGCATACTTTCCCTGTAGCTGTCAAAACAGGGGAAGTTTTTTCACAGCCCCATACTTGCATTTACAGTAACAAATCCGTACCGGATTACTACTTTGCTTTCTTCTTACGAACAATAGCATATACAATCACACCTACGATAAGCAAGAAACCTGCGATTGAGCCAAAGAATAAAAGCTTATTGTTATAGTATCGTATAAAAAGGTTAGTTGTTACATAGAAATCTTTAATTTCTTTTGTAATTTTGTTACCCGCCGCATCCGTACAAACAACTTTCATCTTATGCGCTCTGGTAGAGTTACCTGAAACATCAAATGTAAATTCGCCGTTTTTTCCTAAAATATCAGCAATTTCCTTTGCGTCCCATGTTTTATAAGCCTTGTCATAATTATCAAGGTAAACAACAACTGAATTGAGAAGCAAATTATCATTTGCGATCATAGAAACTTTTAATTTTTCCAACGGATATGTTTGTCCGCTTTCAAGATTATCAAGTACTACATTTGGCTTTGTTTTATCAACACCAAAGCGAATTTCTTTGTTCTTTGTATCAAGCGTATTTTCAGCTATATTTCCAGCTGCATCTTCTGAATGGAAACTAAGTCTGTACACACCGTCATCGCTAAAATTCTTTGCAAAAATAGTATATACATACTTATACCATTTTCCGTTGCCGCCTTCCACATCAATTCTGTAATCAGTACCGTTCTTGAGCTTGATAGTGTCACTGTTTTTGAATAGTGTTATTTTTATGTTGTTGAGTTTATTGACATTGGTTTCTGTCACAACAATATCTTTAACACTCTTTGAATATGCACCGTTAAGCTTTTTTGTTGCACTGTCGAAGGCATATGTTGAACCAAAACGGTTAGCAGAGAAGACAACAGACTTCGTTGATGTATTGCCTGCCTTATCGGTAAGTGTTGCCGTCAAAGTGTAAATATCATCAACTTTCTTTTCTTTTTCAAAGTCATAAAATATAAACTTTTTTCCGTTTATCTGATCGTCATAGTAACCTTCAAGATCAACATTATCTCTGTTTGCACCAACAAGTTTTATCGAAACATTATTGTCATCATAATTATCGTCTGAATATGAAACAACAGGAAGAATATCTCCTGAATATGCAGAATTGTTCTTAACGCCTGTTATTTCAAGGGTTGGTGCGGTTTTATCAATGTAGAATGACTGCGTATTAAATTTTGCGGAATCATTGCCTGCCTTATCCTTGACTGATATGTCAAATGAGTAGTAGCCGTCACTGCTATAAGCAATAGTAGCTGTATGCTGATCACCACTTGAACTCCAACCACTCATATTAGGCGATTTTTTGTCACCTGCTGAGAATGAAACATTTATACGGGTGGCATCAAAATTATGCTCAATAATTGTGACAGTAGCTGTTCTGTCAGCTTTGTAATAATTGCCGTTTCTTGCTGAATTATTATCGTAGCTTACAGTAATTGTAGGAGCAGTTTTGTCTATGGTAAATGATTTTGTGGCTACAGTTCCTGTTGCATAATTCTCCCCGTTGCATTTGTTACCGGCAAGGTCTGTGTATGCAATACTGAAATGATAATCTCCATCTGCAGTGTATGGAATTGTTGCAGTCCATCTTGTATCATCCTGATTTCCTGTTCCAACAGTTTTTGTCCAGTTGGAAATTCTCGGAATATTGCCATCAGTATTTGTAATTTTTACAACTACATCATCAGGATTGAAGTTACGCTCTGTAACAACAATTCTTGCAGTTCGTCCTGCCTTGAAATATGAATTGCTGTCGGCAGAATTGTTATCATATGAAACATCAATTCTTGGTGCGGTTGTATCAATCTTTAATTTTGCAACACCCTCCGAATCATTAGCGGCATTGTCCCTTGCATAAACTACAACTCGGACATCATTACTGTTATTCTTTGCACTGTCAACAGTGATTGAACCTGTCCACTTGCTGCGCAAATCAGACTGTTTCGGATTAGATTTGTTGAATGAATACAGTGTTCCTTCCTGTGTCAGAATATTCTGACTGTAAACTCTGTAAGATACCTCTTTCAGACCTGAATATGTTCCGCCTGTAAGCGGGTCATTGACCGAAATCGACACCTTGACATTGCCATTATAGAATCCGTTGAGTGGCTGTTGAGGATTAACAGTTACCTGAGGTGCAACTGACTCCTCACGGGGCTTTTTGTTGTCTGCAATTAGTCCGTTGGTACTTATGTAAGTATAGTTGCCTGCATAGTCCGTGATTTTTACATAAACAGCACACTGCTCATTTGGACGCACTTCAAGCGAACTGAATTTTGCCCATGAAGTTACATTGTCAAGCTGTGCCTTTGTGAGAGGGGTTGTACCGTCGGTTGCATTTTTTGCTTCAACCTTGTAATACTCAACCTTTGCAATAGGGGAAGTTTTATCATTCTGACTGCCTGTTACTGTAATCTTCTTTTTCGACCAGAACCCAAATGTTAATGTCTTACGCAGTTCTGACCATTCAGTTTCCTGTCCTTCGGCAGACTTTGCCTTTAATGAACCTATCGGACTTGTCTTATCGACTGTGAATTTATACGGATTGCTTTGACCTGAAACATCAACACCGTCATTAGCATTTCCCGCCTCATCAGTATAGGATACAGCAAATGTGTAATTTGCATCCTTCTCAAACTTAATTGTTGCCGTATACGTATTCTTATCTGGATTGCTGCTATCATTTTTAACAGTAGTCCAACCGCTGATTTTGTAAGCATCTGCTACCTTGTTATTTTTTGCATCTACGGCACTGATTTTAATACCATCAGTTGCTTTGCTTTCATTAAAATGACTGTTTCTTTCAGTAACAGTCACTGTTGCAGTTCTTGATGTGTAATAACCGTTTTTTGCTCCGTTGTTGGCTGTACTGTTATACTTCACATTGATTTCAGGCGGTGTCTTATCAATAACAAGTGAAATTGTATTCTTTGTTTTGTTTCCTGCATTGTCGGCAGCTGTTACAACAACTTTTACATTATCAGAATTATTCTTTTCGGCCTCAACAGTTATAAGTTTCGATATTTCTGTTTCAAGCTGTGATTTTGTGGGGCTTTTTACATTGAAGTTATAAAGATCTTCTGACTGTGTAACCTCATTGCCATTTATTACCTCATAGTGCACATTCTTAATACCCGAACATACATCCTTAACACCAACTGTAACATCTACATCTCCGTTGTAAATTTCACCGTATTTGTTTTTAGGACTAACATCAAATGTAATTTCCGGTGCTTTATTATCAGCTATTATGCCGTTTGAAGAAACATAGGCATAGTTGCCTGCATAATCTTCAACACGACCATAAATTACAGCCTGCTCACTGGGTGAAACCGTAATAGAATTATTGTACTCTTTGAACTCGCCTTCATTGTAGAGTTTATCAAGTTTTCCCTCATCAAGTGCAGTATCACCGTTATATTTGAAATAAGAAACACTCTTTATCGGTGAAATATCATCTTTCGCATTTGCAGTTACCTCCACATCACTCTTGCTCCAAATTCCGAATGTAATTGTTTGGAGGAGCTCGCTCCATATATTTTTTTCATACGTAAGTTCAAGAGAAGGTGATGTTTTATCTACTGTAAATTTGCACGGTGTTTTCTGTTCTGATACATCCACCTTTTCGGCACTTTTTCCTGCCTTATTTTGGTATGATACAGACCAATCGTAGTTTGCGTCTTCGTCAAATTTCACATAAGCAGTATGTGTATCACCGTTGGTATCCCACTCAGAAATCATCTTTGTTTTGTCAAGTGATATTTCTTCTCCGTTAATGTCTTTAGCAGAAATTACAATTCCGTCAGTTGCAGCTTTTGCATCAAATGTTGACTCCCTGTCTGTAATCGTTACAGTTGCAGTACGGTTTGCATTAAAATAGCCTCTTTCATTTTCTGCAAATTTTAAATCATTATTGTTGAACTTAACCGATATTGTCGGATTTGTTTTGTTAATATTCAGAACAACAGAATTTTCAGATGGATTTCCCGCGTTATCAACAGCTGTTACAATAACTTCTACATTATCAGAGTTATTCTTTTCTGCATCAACAGTTATGTTGTCCGAAACTTTTTGCTCAAGCTGTGATTTTGTGGGGCTTTTTACATTGAAGTTATAAAGATCCCCTGACTGTGTAACCTCATTGCCGTTTCTTACCTCATAATGCACATTCTTAATACCCGAACAGTTTGGACTCATCTCATCAACATTAACATCGACTTTGACATCTTTATTGTAATAATCGTTTTCATTTGGAACATCAGGGGTTAGTGTAATTTTTGGAGCTGTTTTGTCAACTACCATACCGTTTGAAGAAACATAGGTGTAGTTACCTGCATAATCTTCGGCACGGAAATAAATCACAAATCTCTCTTCGGAAGATATTGTTGCAAAATTCTTACATTCTGTGAATTTGCCATTATTGTAGAGTTCATCAAGTTCTTTCTCACCGAGTGCATTATCACCGTTATATTTGTGATAAGAAACACTCTTTATCGGTGAAATATTATCATTCGCATTTGCAGTTACCGTCACATCGTCCTTATCAAAAATTCCAAATGTGATTGTTTTAATAATTTCTTTCCATGGGTCATTATTTTTATATTTTAGTTCAAGAGAAGGTGCAGAATTGTCAACGGTAAAATCATAAACATAATCGCCTGTTTCTGTTACACCGCTGTTTTTCAAGCCTGCCTTATTTTGGTATGATACAGACCAATCGTACTTTGCGTTTTCGTCAAATTTCACATGAGCAGTATGTGTATCACCGTTGGTATCCCACTCAGAAATCATCTTTGTTTTGTCAAGTGATATTACTTTTCCGTTAACACCTTTAGCGGAGATTTTAATCCCTTCAGTTGCAGCGTTTGCATCAAATGTTGAGTCCCTGTCTGTAATTGTTACAGTTGCAGTTCTTTGAGTGTAATAACCTTTTTCAAAACTTGTATTGGTGTTACCGTTGATTTCTACATTTACAGTCGGTGCTGTGGTATTGATTTTTACATCCTTGTATGCCTCGTTTTCATTACCTGCAAGGTCTGTTACCTTCAATACAATTTTTACATTGTCGCTGTTATTTTTTTCTGCATCAATTTTTACATCATCAACAGATTTTTCTTGTAAAATTTCATCACCCGATTTATAGGAATAGAGTACATCGTGAGCTGTTACTGTCTCACCATTTTTGTAAACCCAATATTCCAATTTGCTTATTCCGGAATAAGCATCTGAATCCTTCGCACTCAATGTAACATTAAAATCAGAATTGTAGTAATGGTTTTCATTTGCTTCTTCGACACCTATTTTTGGATTAGGTGCAGCCTTGTCAATTACAATTTTCAAATTATCAAATTCTTCACTGCTTATTTCGGTTACATTCTTATAAACAATGACTTCTTTGACAGTTTTTGTATCAGTAATTTCAACAGATTTTATTCCGTATCCACCTATAGATGTCTTATCGTCAAATATCAGTTCAATGCCGTTCTTTTCCGTACTAAAAACAACTGCAGCATCTTTTTTAAACACAAATGTTCCGTCACTTGATGATCGAATAGCGTCATCCTTGTCCCACTTGTAGTCGCCGGATTCCATTTCAGAATACTTTTTAAATGAAACTGATACTTTGTTTGATTCACTTGTAATATTTTCAATTGAAAGCTTATATGTGTTTTCGCCACTTCGTGTAACGGATGTTTTTTTATCTTCTCCGTTCACTTTAACTTCGTCAATACAGTATCCTTTATTTGCAGTAATTGTAATATTAGTACTTTCACCGTAGTTTACTTCTGACTTATCTGCCATTACAGAACCGTTTTCACCTGCATTAACATCGATTTTGCATAAAATTGGAGCAAATGTTATTTCAATTTCATAGTCCATAGCAACGCCCGTTTGTTCCCACTTATACGATTTATTGGCATTGAAACGGTTATCATCATAGCTAATTTCTTCTCCATTGATTTTAACAGAACTTACACGATAAGTTTCGCTGGGTGTGGCGGTTATACTAACTATACCATCTTTTTTTACAACAACAGTACCCTCCGTTGGTGTACCATCTCCCTGCGTCAGTGCAGGTCTGACACTTACATTACCGTTTTTGTCCCAGGATACTTTTACGGTATAAACCTTTACAAATTCCACTTTGATAGCAATGTCGCTGTTAACAGTAAGCTCTTTATTAAAATTAAATTTTGATGTATCTGTTACAGTTTCATCTTCTCCGTTTATAGAAACAGACAAAATCTGATAACCCTCATCTGCCGAAACAGTCAGGTTCGTTTTGGTACCTTCGTCAAAAAGTTGATTTTCAGAACTGTCTTCGTCAAGCTTTACAGAACCACCCGCATTCTTGTCGATACTTACGGTATACTCTTTTACAAAAGTAACCTCTACTGTAAGTGCATCTGATACTTTAAAAGAATTTCTGTATGACTTTCCTTTTTCAACAGACTTTATTTCGCCGCCGATTACAAGTTTCTTGATGTAGGTATCTTTTGCCGGGGTAACTTCCAGTTCTACCGTACTGTCTTTTTCAACAGTTTTAGAATCCGTTACCTCTTCGTTATTGATTTTAACGGTACCGCTTCCATTTTTATTTACGGTAATCGGAACAGTATCTACCACCTTTTTCTCCAGTTTGACATCAATGTTGTCGTTTACATCTGTTACATCAGCCTTGCCGGTCTTTGTAACATAGCCGTCAGCCGAAACGCTGTATTCAAAGGTCACCGTCTTGCCGTCAGCAATGTCTTGCTCATAGTTTTTCATCTCGGCAATAACAGCTTCGCCTTCGTTGGTTTTTACCGTATTGTCTTCCTTAACATTTTGGTCAATGAGCACCTTGTATTCAATACTTGCGTCATTGATGTCTGCGTTATTCACGCTATCCTTTACACAAACAGTAAATGAGTCAACATTGACTGATGTGCTTGCGAATGCGGTTATCGGCAATATGCTGAAAACCATAAGCAGTGCAAGAACTACAGAAAACGCACGGTTGACTAATCCGCCTTTTTTATTATACATTTTTACCTCTCCTTACTTTCAATGCTCTTTTCCAAGCATCTTATATATTGAAAATTTCTGCCATTTAACATACAATGCAAGTTAAACGATAAGAATAAAAAGGACACATCTGTAATAATAAGCCATGGATTTTTCATGTTAAAGCACAATACAATAACAAGAATTATCACAGATATTATCAATATGCCGTCTGCTATACAAGCAGGTTTGTTTTTACAAAATGAAATTATACCCAAACTGTCATCAGGTTTCTTGATGTTTCTCTTTTTAGAGCATTTCAAAATAGTTTTTCTTACATTATTTACCTGCCAGAACGATGCCTGGGAAATAATAAAAAACAACCAAAAAAAAGCTCCTGTAAGTATTAACAAAATGTTTTGTTTACCTCCGCTGTTCAGTGGAATAAGCAAAAGCACAAGACTCGCAAGAACAGCGAACACAACAGAAATAAGAAAGTTAAACATAAGTTTTCTTGCTGATTTATTCACCACAACACCCCCTATTCTATAATTTCGTCACTGTCAGTGAAACCTATTTCCACTTCGGTACGAATTTCGGTGTGCTGTCCGCTTTCAACTGTATTTTTGGTTACATTTTCCTTTGTGTTAAATTCAGACAAAACAACAGTGTCCTCAGATGCAGAAACATCGTTCAAAATTGTTGTTTCATCAGCTGTTGTGTCCAGAATTGTAGTTTCTTTAGATTGTGGATTCAAATCCAATGTACTGAATTTTTCTGTAATCGGTGAAACAGTATCTCCGTATCCTTGATTTGCTATGTTTCCCGAAGGCGTCATCTTATCGGTTATTTTGCCTCTTGCTAAATTAACCGCACTCGGCTTGTAAGACTTTCTTCCGGACATTTCATTTTTTTGTCTTATGTCATTGATTGCCTTTTTTGCCGTAGAACCTGAAAGATTTCCGATTACCTTCCGTATATTCAGTACAAAGAAGAGTATAATGCTGAGTACAAGCATTACGACTGCAAGAATGTATGCTACCACAGAAAGGATTTGTAATAATTCAACCGACATTACTGAGCCCCTCCCTTGCTTGTGCTATATGCTGCATCAATTGCCTTTTTTGTATCAAAAAGCAATGACTTGGTTCCATTCTTCTTGGCAGTTGTTTTTTCTGTAGTAGTCTCAATATCTTCTAATGTATCCCTTATCAGATAATACATATCCGATATTTCTGATTTGGTAACGCCATCACCTTTGAACTTTGTAGCGTACTGTGAAATGGCATTTCTTGCAAGTTCAAGCAATTCCAACCTTACAATTTCACTTTCACTAGTGTCTTTTGCTATTGAATTCAAAAGTTCATTTATGTTATCAAAGAAAGGTTTATACTTTCCTTTGTCATCCGCTTCTGTAACATCTGTTGTAATGTCACGGTAAAATTTTCCGATACTCGAATATGCCTTTGCCATATTCAGGTTTTCATATCCTTCGGGAGCATTGTTAATAACATCTTGGAACCACGCAATTGAACTTGTAGCTCGTGTTATCGGATTGCCCTTACCGTAATCATAGTAGTACCAGAATAATTTTCCTGTTTCAAAGCATATTTCTGTATAATTTTCAGGGTCAGCCTGCAATTGCTTTTTGTTGTTATTTATATATTTAATCAACTGTGCGGATTCCTCGGTAGAAAATACCGAATCGTTTTCTTTATAAGCTTGGATTAAGCCAAGGTAGGCATCTTTCTCCCCCGCTTTATTTGGAACTGCGATAGCCTGACCGTATAACTTAATTTTTCTATTATAGTCGGTAGCTTTTGCTGCATCAGACATTAAATTTTGATATGTATCCGTTGCTTTCTGTGCTGCAAAATAATTAAGGGTAAACCCACCGACAGCAAATATTACAGCTAAAGAAAGAATTGTTATAAAACCCGCTAACTTTCTTTTCTGTTTTTTCTTATATACATCGTCAATTTCTTCATAATGCTCAAGAGCATACATCAGTTCAGCCGCTGACTGATAACGATTGTTCGGATCTTTCTGCGTACATTTAAGAATGATACGCTCAAGTCCACTTGATAACGCAGGATTTTTCTGACGAATAGGCTCCATTTCATACGGCGGCTCGCTGGGATTACATCCGGTAACAAGGTGGTAAAGCGTTGCTCCGAGACAATAAATATCAGTTCGTGCGTCAGTTTGTCCCATTCCTCCGAACTGTTCCGGAGCAGCATAACCAACCGTACCAAGGCAAGTTGTGTCTGCAAGATTTTTTTCCTTAAATTCTCTGGCAGTACCAAAGTCAATCAGCGTAACATTTCCGTCAGGCTTAAGCATAATATTCGCAGGTTTCATATCACGATAAATTATCGGAGGTTGCCTTGAATGGAGATAACCCAAAACATCACAAAGTTGTTTTGCCCACTCTATTACCCTGTCTTGAGGTTGCGCACCATATTCTTCAAGTGCTTTATTAAGTGAATTACCCTGAATGTAATCCATTATAATGATAAAAGAATCATCTGTATCAATAACATCTATGATACTCGGCAAGTTAGGATGACTTAATTTTTTAAGAATGTCCGTTTCAGCCACAAGTCCCTGCTTAACTGCCTCAAAATCAAGAACACCGTCCTTTCGGACTTCCTTAACTGCCCAGGTCTTGTTTGCTTTCTCGTTAATCGCCATATATACAACACTCATACCGCCCTGTCCGACTTTACTGAGTATTTTATATTTGCCGTCAACAAGAGATCCTATTTTAAGCATCCCGTTCCCTCCAATTTTAAAAAGTTCTGACAGTAATTACAGAAATATTATCTCTTTCTCGACGCTGCTTATTAAGTTCAATAAGTGATTGCATATTGCATTTCATACCGTCAGCATCAACCATAACATTCGGATTCAAAAAATTATAAATTTCTTCATTGCTGATTTCGTGCCTGAATCCATCACTGCACAACATATATACTGCATTCAGCTTTGTATCCCCAAAAAACATATCGGGATAAACCTCTTCGGAGGCACCGATACATTGCAGTAAAACACTTCTTCTCACATCGGTCTTTGCCTGTTCCGGCGTAATAATACCCTGTTCAACCTCTCTTGCCACAACACTGTGATCTCTTGTAAGCACTGTCACATTATCACTGATTTCATAGGCACGAGTATCACCGACATTGATAATATAATATCTGCTTTCCGTCAAGAGTATGGCTGTTACGGTTGTACCGAGTCCGCTTGCAAGTCCGCATTTTTTTCCGTAACTCTTTATTTTTTCGTTGTATTCGATTGCAATTTTTGTCCAGTCGGAACGAATGTCAAAATCATCAAAACCCTTCTCGCATAAAAGCGGAAGTTTGTTGTCTGCCCATTTGCAATACGCATTTACAAGTGATGCACTTGCAACCTCGCCTTTTGAAAGACCGCCCATACCGTCACAAAGCACGGCAAAAACCATCTTGCCTCTTGGTGTAGACAACACTTTAACATTAAAACTGTCCTGATTTGTACTTTTGGTCGTTCCTATGTCAGTAACGGCGGATATTATAAAATCCATAGTCACACTCCATAATTTATAACATCTGAATTATTAAAATCTTTTGATCAAAACATCTTAACTTTAATAAAGTTTGAATTCAAAATCCTCATTACCCAGACGAATTTTGTCACCGTGATGTATTTCGGTTTCAGCATTGCTCGGAATCATTTTTTCATTAACAAATGTATGGTTTGTTGAATTTGTGTCAACGATATAATACTTATTTCCTCGGGTAATTATGTTAGCGTGACTTCTGCTTACAGCAGTATTGTCACTTACAAAATAGTCAACATAACTTTTTTCTTTGCCAATACGGAAAACCGGCTTGGTAAGGTTAATTATTTCATTATTTTTATTGCGTAAAAGATGCGGCCTTACTGCCTGAGTCTGCTGCAAATCCCCGCTTAAGACTGTAGTTTCACCGATTTTTCCGTTATTTAAAACTGTGGTATTGCCAAAGTTCATAGGCTGCCCCTGTGGTTGTACCTGCTGAACAGTCTGAACTTGTTGAACATTTTGAATCTGCTGAACCGGCTGATTGTACGGCTTATTTTGTAACGACTGCTGTACAACAGGCTGAGCCGGAATCTGTGAAGGCTGCGTTTGCGGTCTTACTGTAGGTTGATTCTGCTGTTTAATCGGGGTGGGCTGCTGTATGTTTGAAGCAGGTTGTCCCGGAATTGCAAAGCTGCCGTTTCCTGAATTCTGATTTACATTTGGAATTTTATAGCCGTAATTACCATTGATTTTACCTGCGTTTCCGTTAACATTTTGATTAGCCTGTGCCTGTTTTTGTGCATCATTTTTAGCCTTTTTAGCTGCCTTCTGCTGATCATATAAAGCCTTGTTTTCTTTACTGTAGTGCATAAGCAAGTTAAACATACTCATCTTTTTCTCAGGTTCTGCAAGTGTTACAGGCTGTGATTGCTGTTGAATTGGCGGTTTAACAACATTATTAGCACCAGATACCGTTGGTTTAACAACCGGCTGAGGTTTAGGCTGATTTATCTGAACCGGTTGCGAAACAGGTGCTGTTCCGGGTTGTACCATATTTACAGCAGGAGTCGGCTGTAAAACTTCTTTCGGTTTTGGCTGAACCACTTTTTGAACGCTGATTACCTGTTGTACAGGTGTCGCATTCACTACTTGTTCATTCTTTAATCTGTCAATAAGTTTTTTAAAATCAACAAGTGAAAAAAGAGGTGAGCCATTTAGGTAATTAAATATTTTTGCAACATGGTCAGAATTTTCAGTCTGATCAAACTGAGTATTAACCATAATGTTTTTGAAGAAAGATCCTAAATCAGGTTTTTGTATCTCATTGTTAGTTATAGGCAAACATATGAGAGTTGCCTCACAAGTTGACACATCTACAAATATATAGTCCAAATCAAGAATGACGCTTGATGTATCAATCATATAGTCTTCTGCTGATATTAAAGCGTTGACTATACCGTCAAAAACGCCGAGTAATCTTTTACGGTTCACTACCCCCGTAAAAAATTGTTTCATGGAAATTTTAGCCGAAACATTATACTTTATGAATCTGACTTCATCCATTTGAGTAAAAATTGTTTTTATCAATCCGGGAATATTGTTATTGGTAATCATACCAAGGCTTAATGTGTCAACAGAATCCCCTTCTTTGATTTTATATACAAGATATGTATTAACACCCTGATTCTCATAAAAAAATTCCACGATACTTACTCCTCTCTGTTCAGGCGATATAGTTTAAGCAATTGCCATTTGTCTCCTGTTTGTACAAAGCAGCTGCCTTTTTCGCTAAAATCTTTTGCTCCGAAAAACTGCTGTTCAATCACAACATTTTCATCAGTGTCAACAAAACCCCATTTACCCGAAATTTTTACAGCTGCAAGCCCATTGCTGTATGAGCGAGCGTCTTCATAAGTTTTATCTGATAACCGTTTCGCATTTTTATCTATAAAGAACCACTTTCCGTCATTTTCAACAGCCGCATAAGTGCTGTCGGCAAAGCAATGTGCGTTTTCATATTTTTCATTGCCGATCTGTTTTCCGGAAGAGTCTATCATAATATAACCTGTTCCGTCACCTACAAAAAGTCGGTCATTTCTAAATACGATATTTTTTTCATCGGCAACAACATCAGCATATTCAGTTGATGACTTTGCATTACCTTCATTATTTATGATTTTCCACTGTCCGTCTTCCTTAACAGCTGCTATGCCATTATTAAAAGCGGTAGCATCATCATATTCACCGAACAACTTGTTAAGTTCGCTGTCACAATATGAATATTTTCCGTTTTCAAGTTCAACTTTTATTATGTCATCAGAAGAAATTCCGAATGACTTATATTTTTCTTTTGATGCCAAAACTCTTGAGCCTGTATTATCAATAAAATAACATTCACCTTTCTGATCAACAACAGGAGCCATTTCAGCTTTTGTAAAGGGAGCAGCCGAAACATAAGTAATTGGTGTCTTTTGATTTCCGTAAGAATCAACATAGCCCCATGCATCTTTGCTTTTAACTGCACAAAAACCGTTTCCGTATATTCCGACATCATCGTATGTATTGAAATCGAGTTTAAATGTATATGAAAGTTCATTTTTTACAGATTTTATGTATTCAGATGAAACATTGCGTTTTTCTGCTGTAGATAACACATCAAAGCAAGAATCATAATCTTTCTGTTTCATATATGCCTTGAGAATACAATCATACGACTTTGAATTTGTAGGATATTTTTCAAAGAAATCTTCACACCAATTCAAAAATTCCGTATCTGAATTTTCCTGCCTCTCATAATATTCAGCTACTTCCACATAAACATCCGGAGTTGGGTTGATGGTCAGAGCTTTATTATAATTTTCTATAGCATACTTAGTTATATCCAACTCAGCATATTTTCTTGCCTCTGATAAATAGTGATTGTAATCACTGTTTTCTTTAAAAGCATTAGAAACAAGAGAATAGCACGCCAGTGCCATAAGAACAACCAAAGCAAGCGGTATTATTTTTCTGTAGTTTTTCATTTTGTGCACCTCATCATATTCCGGATAAGCCTATAGCAATAATTGTTCCAAGCAGAATACTCGGTCCGAATGAAATTGAGTCTTTCCTTTTCTTTTTCTTTGAAATGAGCAATCCCAGTGCAAGGAAAAATGAAACCAAAAGTGAAAAAAACACTGAATTAAATGCTCCCCACAGTCCCTGATACAGGCCCATCAAAGCAAATAATTTAATGTCACCCATACCTATACTGTTTTTAAACACAAGTGATATTAGCAAGAAAAACAAACCTATAACCGCAGCTCCGATTACTCCGTCTTTTAGTGAATCAAGCACTGTTGACGGAGAAAAAACAAGCTCTGTAATATAAAGCACCATACATAACACTAAAGACACAATCAAAAACGGATTTGGTATTTTATGCTTTTTGTAATCAACAGCCGCCATCGGTAAAATTGAGTCTATCAAAACCAAAAGTTTTAGCTGGTGAATTATGCTATGCGAAACATAAATTGTGTTAAACAAAGCAACTATACATATACTTTTCAATACAGCGAAAACGATGTATATAACCTTGCTTTTGGAATCTATGGCAATATCGCTCTTGTTAAATTTTTTAATAGTGCCGTTTTTCAAATAAACACAAGTTCCGATATAGCCTGTACACATCAAAACGAGGGAGATAACGGTTTCAATTATTATTCTCATTTTCTCATCCCTAATTATCTTTTTCTTCTGTTTTGCTGGCGCCTTTTCCGTAACTCGGAACAACCTCAATCGTTACTCCACGGGTATCTGCGTCAGCAATCACCTTTTCAATTTTTTCCTTAAGACCTTCATCCTCAGGAATAACCAAGACAATCTTATTTTTAGCTCCGCCGCAATTTTGTTTCTCTTTGGTTGTTTGTCCGTTTTTTTCGGTTTTAACATCAACAGAAGAAAGTCCGTCTGTTGTGCTCGTCATTTTTCCGCACAATCTCTCAATACTTTCCTTGAGTGCAACCGAATCCAAATCATCAAGAGTTTTTACATCTTCATCAGCTGAACTGTAAAGCGGGTTCATTGAGGAAATCATAACAAATTCATTTTTTTCGGAATTGTAAAGCTGAACATCTGTCAAACCTGCGGTTTTCTTATAACCCTCTTTTTCCATATCCGCAATAACCATATGGCGAATTAAATTTGACCGTTCCTGAACGGTAGCTTTTGTCCAGAGGGTATCGGTTTCTTTGTATTTTTTAGAACCTTTATATGTAGATTCACCTGCAAGCCAGCCGTGTGTAATTGCTTTTTGATGAAAAGAAAATTTAAAATCAATCGGAAGCAACGCAATTACTTTGACATCATACGACACATCAACAGTTATTTCATTTGAGCCGTATGGGAATAAGGTTGAATTTGAAAAATCAAGTCCGTCAATGTAAGAGCCGTTTCCGTTAGGAACAACACCCAGATGTTTTAAATAATCATCAACATTACCGTCTTTTGAACTGACAAGATGTTTTTTGCACAAAACCTTTGAAAGCGGGGCAGCCACAAGTCTTGATTTTGCAAGATTTAAACCTTCACTTGCCGCCATTTTTGCAATTCCGAACATCAACTGTTTTGGATCTTTGGCAATATCTTCAATTGTAGACTTTAATGAACTGCCTGCGTCTTTAATTTTATCTGCACTTCCGACGGCGGAATCCCAAGACTTAGATATATCAGATATATTATCCATAGAAGATTTTCCTGTATTACCGAGATTTTCAATCTCATTGAATACGGTGTTTATATCAGACATAATAGAATCAATATCCTGCGTTCCGTCTTTAGCCGCCTGAGCAAGCTCAGCCTCGCTCTTATTAAATCCTGTAAGTGAATAAAGGTAACTGTATTGTGACAGTTCCTTTGCAGTTGTGTTGATAGCTACAGCAACACGAGCCTGCACCAAACAGATATTTACAATGGTAAGCAATGTTACAATTGCAAACATAAATGCAGACAGAGAGATGGTTGCCTCAATAGTAACCGATCCACTTTCGCCTTTTATTCTTTTCAGCATTTCCATCCCTCCGATTTTTTGGCTTACTCTTCTGAACGAACTGTTTGTGTCATTTCATCTACAATCTCACTGATTTCATCAATAAGTTCCTGACTTTGTGACTTATCAATTACCGAACCGACAATCTCGCACGGAATCCCATCAAGAACGAATGCACAGCCTTTTGCATATCCGTCAAACTTTGTATCTGTTCCGTAGTTAATAGTACCCTCGAACAAATACATATCTATTCCGTTGATTGTAGTTTCTTCGTCTTTGGTAATTGTTATACCGTTTATTCCGCCTTCATAATTTTGCATGTTTGGAATCATTTCTTCAAAAGCGACTTTGTGAGCCTCTTTTGGAGAACTTGCCTCACTATACTTTGCTTCAGTAAAAGATACATATCTTGAATCATGAATAATAAATAATTCAGTAAATGCCTGTTCAATCTCTTGATAGTTTGGAACATCAACATATATATTTTTCAGTGGAACTTTATAAGTACCCGACAACTTTTTGTTTGATGTTTGTGCAACAGTTTCCGAACTGCCTTCCGTCTGCGACACTTGTGAGGAACTGATTGCCGAATCTGTCGGCTTTTGTGATTCACTGTTGCCACAGGCAGAAACAGATAAGAGCATAGTAAGTGCGATTAAAATTGTGAGTGTTTTTTTCATTGTGTTTTTTCTCCTTTAATATCCTTTGGTAGATTTATATTCAACTGTATACCAGTTTACATTATCCGAAGGGTTGCCCTCAACATCGGCAAACAGCGGAAGTGCCAACAGAGTCGGCTTAACCTGAACCTTTGCATACAGGTCAACATATACAGCCGAATCTGAAAGTTTAAAGTCTTTTCTTTCGGCGTCCTGTCTCATATTTGCCTGTATAACATCTCCTGTTCTGAGCAGTACTCCCTCTTCGTTTGTATAAAGACCTATCATTAAAAACAATCTGAGATAGTCACTGTAGGAAAATGACAGTAACGAAGCCATTCCCGTAGAATCCGAGTCACCAGAATTACTTCCAAAAATTCCGTCAATCTGCTGATTTAGGGTCTCCTTTAACTTTCCAGCTCCGCCTTTCATTGATTCCTTAACCTTTTCTTTCATTTTATCTTTATAGGCAATTACTTTGTCAGAAGTGGTACTTATTATTCTCACTATATCCCTTCTAACTTCATCAATTATTCCCGTAATATTGTTTGCTACATTAGATATAGATGTTTCGGCATTGTCTGTAACACTCTTCATTTCATCTAACAATAATTGAACATAGTTTTCCTTTATCAGTTTTACTGCCTCAGCTTTAACTATGTATCCAAGGTCAGAACTTTTATCAACACCTTTACCTTCTGCTTTGAGCCAATCATCTAACCCTTTGGTAACTTCATCTGCCATATCAACAGCCGGATCACTTGCATACTTTTCAATGGCATTATTACAGAGAGTTGTCAACTTTTGAATTGCCGTATTTGCATGCCTTTCAATAAGAGTATCATACGACGCAGATACAGAGCTGACAACCTTATCTGTTCCGTCTTTGATAAACTCATTAAGCTGGTCATCTGTCATATCAAGCAAATCATTCAACTTTTCAATACCGGCATCTAATGCAGAATCGGTAACATCTTTTAACGCATTACCAATACCTTCTCTGGCTTCATTCATTAAACCATTGACAGAGCATTTCCAAGTTTTTTTATTCTTAAACAACGGAACGCTTTCGCCGTTTTTTAAATCTTGCAAATCCAATGCTGACTCACAACAAGCGATTCCTATAATAATTGCCGCCTGAATAAGCGGAGCAGGAATAACACCCAATGTAGCCGCAGAAATCGGGGTTGCAATAGCAAATGCGGTATCTCGAATAGATGAGTCCATAAATGCGTATATTACATTAAATCCAAATCTGATTCCGTAAATTGAACCGTAGGCCTTGGTGAGATTTGAAGAGTTTGAACCACCGTAAATTATGTACTCAACCTCTTTGCCGTAGGCGTAATTGTTTGTTGTGTTCATCGGGGTAAGCGTTAATGTCTGTACCTCTGCATCTTTACCCGACTTTTTTTCCGTTTCCTTCTCAATTGTATCGTAACTGAACATACTGAGGACATAATCGGAAACATACAATTTATCTCGCAAGTCTGTTCCCATTTTTGCGGCTGCGTCGCCTAAGTTTTTAAACATAGAACTAAGGCTTTTGCTTGTATCTTTTGCCGCAGAATCACCTGTTTTTATTTCTGAAGAAGGGGTTTCAGCATTATTTCCCACATCTTTCGACGGCCAACCCTTTGTAACCAATGAAGATAAATCCTTGCTGTTTGTAATATTTCCTTTTTCTGCATTTTTAGCATCATCACTTGCCTTTGAATCTGAATTTTTCTTTATATCGTCATACAAGTTCTGACCGTTTGATTTGTTCTCCGATTTTGTTTCTGTTTTTGCAGAAACCTCGCCTGTGTTGAAATGGGTGTACAAATACGAATAAAAATTCAACTTATCGGTTTTTCCGTGTAGATAAACCTGTGTTCCTGATTTATTCACCCAGCTCACATCAAGTTTTCCACTCTCCCATGAAAACCAACCGTCTGCCTGACTTTTTAGTTCCGGTGTTGAAAGTTTAACGCTCTTAAGCTGAGCAGCGCCAACCTTACCCTCAATTAAGGACTCGGCTTTACCGTAACCTTTTATATCTCCGATAAAAGTACCGTCAAACTTATATTTTTTAATTTTATCAATACTTTTTTGGAGGTTATCTGAGATATTCTTCAATCTCGTAACCATTTTTTCTATTTCTTGCGTATTCAGATAAGTTCCCAACTCCTGAATTTCTGCTTTATCCTGCCGAGCCATAGATGTGTTTTTAAGTTCATTATCGTTAGCTGCACCTTCCCACGCATTTTTAGCGTTATACAGTTTTCCGCTTTCAACAGAAGTTTTTGCCTCATTAAGTTTCTTTGATGCGTTATCAAGGTATTCTTTAGCTTTTTCCATATTGTCAACATAACCCGAGACCTTGTCGCTTATACCTTTTATTAAATCATTCGTCTTTGTTGTGTTTGTCGGATCTTCGCCTTTATTTAACTCTTGTGAAATATCAGAAAAAGTTTTGGCGATTCCGCTGACCTCGTTCATAGCACTTTCGTACTTGCTTTCAATTGTAGAAAATTGGGAAGAAAGCTTATCTGACTTTGAATTTACAGTTATTTGAGTATCTTTGAGTTCCTTTTTTGCATCATCGTCATAAGCCTCAACCCATATCATTGCATTCTTCAGTTTTTGATATACTGTATACACTGACTGAGCAGAGCTTGTGTACGGTCCCAAATTTTTTCTGTTTGTTTGAACAAGGTACTGTAAGTCATACACATCGACAGGGGCAGATGTTTTCTTGATTTCTGCCCCATAGGAATCCATTTTTTGAAGTTCCCTATAGAACGAATTCATCAATGATTTTATTCCATCAGCTGTGGGACGTTTGTTTTTATCATATCCGCCAACTCGTTTTGGATAATATTGAGTATAATCTTGTAAAGGGGCAGATACACCTGTTTCAGAATAAGTAAATCTCCACAAATCAACCCTAACATTATCGCCTGCTGCATTTTTAGATTCGACATTATTTACTTTCTGTACATTACAATAATAATCAATATAGTCCTGTGTATCGTATAGGTCCATTATCGTCTTTCTGTTGACGGAAAACTTATAATCATTCTCCCAACCTGAAGAGTCTTTTAAATTTTTCTGCATATCGCTGAAATAATTTTCATCGGTAATAAGGGGCAAAGAATTGTATTTGTTAATATATTCCCACGCGGACTTGAGTGTATTCATTACACTCTCTTCTTCTTTGTAGTAATCCTGTCGCTTATCAACAAGTTCGCTTTGCTTGCTTAATGTTTTAAATGTCTGAATTGAAGAAAGAAAACTTAAACCTGTGTTAATAGGAGCACGATATTTCATAAAATCGACAATCTGCTTCTTCATAACACTTGCATTTGAAAGTGTGGCGTCACTGTTTTTATTCACACTAAAGTCTACAAGCTCCATATTGAGTACATCAGACACATCACCACTGTCACCAACCAAACCAAGCTGAGCCATAATTTGATCCACATAAGAATCGGCATCTTCGTTGCTGACACCCGAAGAAGTAATGCAGGAGCGATAATAATCCTCCAAACTTGCATACAATTCGTCTGTATTCTGTGCAGTCGCAAAAAGGCCGTACATATCCTTTAATTTTGTGTCATAGTCAGTGAGTGCTGTATTGAGAGTCAAATCTCCTGCAGATTCCGAAACAGATTTAGCTAATGACACTTTGCTGGCATCTACAAAAAGTGCAGAAACAGTCATCATTGGCACCAAAATAATAACAAGGAATATTGAAACAGCACCCTTGGTTTTTTTGAACCTATTCATTACCCGCAATCCTCCTTACTTTTTAGCAAATCCTGATATAAAATCATTTATTTTTCCGAACACATCAGATATCTTCTGTGCGACTTTTGACTTGCTGAATACATCTATAACCATATCTGTATTTCGTATAAATTCTGCCGTATCATCAACCGGTGCTTCTGCTCTTGAAGTAATCACCAACATCGGCGGTGTTGATTCTCCTAAAAAACTGATAGGAAATTTAATGGTATACTTTACCTCTACTGAAAATGTAGAATAAACGACATAATTGTTGTATTTGGCTATATCTGATTTAGCTGTTGTAATTTTTGGGTACATATTCGTAAAAAAGGTTGATGTTTTTCCTGTCAATGCTTCTTCAACTTCATTTGATATTTTGCTTTCTACATCATTCATACCGCCAAAAATATAACGATACGGCTTTGTTTCCAGAGCCGAGAGTGACGGAAATTTTCCTGTTTCTTTCATTGTTTCCAGAATCGGATCTGCACAGTATGCAGCGCCTTGAATTGCCTTTTGCTCAACTACAGATTCAACCTGAGCTTTCATATAAAAAGCATTTCCCATATAAATTAAGAAAAAGAGGATAATAAACATAATAGGAAACACAAAAGTTGCTTCGATGATTACTGTACCGTTTTCACTATTCAATTTTGAACATATAGAGTTTTTTCCTGTCATCTTTATCGTCCTCTCAAAAAATTTAGCATATGTGCATAGGGGAATCGAATTTACAACTGTCATTTCGATGTCCCCTTGCACATCTGTGAAGAGGGCCTCTTCTAGTTGCTGTTGACCGCATCGGTTGCTTTTTTGGTAATTGTACCAAACAAGGTTTCCAAAAGTGCTTTAATTTGATCTTTAAAAATTAAAGCAAGAATAACCGCAATACCGATAAGAATAACAATCGCAACGATATTAACCTCGCCCTTTTCATCAGTAAACAGGTCTCTCAACTTCATTTTTGCGATACTGCCAAGTATCATCATCTTCTGTAACATCATTTGCCATATTCCTCCTTTCTGCAAGTTTGCTCTATATAAAAACAATAAAGCCAAAAATAAGTTATCAAACTCCCAGATTTGTAAAAATCGGAACGATAATCATAATAAGGATACCAACGAACATTACACAAATAGGAATAAGTAATTTGCTGGCAGCTTTTTCTCCTTCTCGTCTTACGAGCTGCTTTTTTAACTGCCATACTTCTTTGCTCTGTTCCTGCAACATGGCAGTCAATTCACTGTTTCCTTTTGTCATACCCTGAATAATTGTTGACGTGAACTTTTTAATCTCCGGAATGATGCAACGGGAACCAAAATTAAACATCGCGTCAATCTCAGAAACACCGTTATTCATCTCATTAACTGTGGTTTGCATTTCGGTGTAAATTGTTGATGTGCCTGCAAAGGCAACTTCCTGCCATGCCTCACGCAAAATCATTCCGGCATTTGTAAGCAAAGCCAACTTTGAAACAACTTCTGAAAAATCATGAAGCAGTTCATCTGACCTTTTAAGAATTCTTTTTTTCGTTACCGTACCAAAATAATAGTACGCAAGTCCAGCAAAAACAAAACCCACTATCAGTGCAAGCACATCCGATGCAAGTCCATACAAAATAAAGGAAAGTACAAATAAAGTAAATGCAATTGTTATTTGTTGGGAATGAATCGTTCGCAAATAATACTCTGAATATTTACTGCCATACAATACATCAAGTTCCTGACGAAGTTTTCTATCGCCTTTTGATTTATAATTATATTTTATTGTTTCGAGTACTACGTAACCGAGTCCGTATATCTCCTTAAATGGATATTCTTTCTCAACAAGCACATCAAACATTGAATTGTACTTCATCCCTTTGATAAAGAACATCAACCAAATAATGAGTGAAACGATACCCAAGGTCATAATTACAATATCTGTCATTGTTAAGCCCAGCATAATCTTCACTCCTTAAAGTTTTATATCCAAAACAGCTTTTCCGATAAAATAAGCAACTACAAAAATAATTAAACTTACTGTTGTAGAAATAATGCCCGTTGGTGTAACAAAATTATTTGCAAATTCAGGACTCATCATTTTTATTACAGCAATCAAAACTATCGGCATAGCAATCATAATATTCTGTTCAAGCTTATTTGAAGTTACCAGTGTTTCTATATCCTCGGAAATTTCCATCTTGTCATTAAGAATACTGTGTGTATTACGAATAATTTCCTTTATATTGCCGCCTTTTCTGTAGCTAATTTTAAAGACATTGGCAAAACTCATAATATCTTCATTGTCACTGCGGCGACCAAAGTCCTCAAGGATATCTTCTATTGCAACATTATTATGTATTCCGGAAATTATTACTTCAAGTTCCTTCAATATAAAAGCATCAGAATCGTACTGCAATTTTAAATCATCATATACGCCAAAGAAAGAATCGTTTACATTTTTTCCCGCTCCGATAGATGTTGTCAATGCGTCAAGCATATCTCGAAATTGATGACTTAACTCCTTTTTCTGTTTTGCAACAATTGATTTTCTACGCATTGGTACAAACAATTTACCCGCAACTAATCCTATCGCAGTCGGAATTATTATATTGAGAACCCATGTTACTGTTGTTGGCTGATTAAATTCGTCTTTTCCTATTCCACCATAAAAAAGATAGCCAACAGCTGCACCTACAACAAAAGCCAACAGAAAATACAATATCTTTTCTGTCTTTGTCATGTTATATACTTTATAATTATAGGTTGGTATATTCGTTGCAGAGGTAAAGTATTGCGGCTCTTCAATTTTTTTCTTTTTTTTATTTTTCTTTGCCAATACAATCACCTCAAATTTCTGATTTAAAGCCGGAAAGCTTTAATTTAAATGTATTCTGCATTTTATTATCAGTCCTCTTAAGTTTGCCTGAAACTTTTTCCAAGGTGCTTTTCTCATCTTCCTCAAAGACATACAGCGGATTAAGTATAATTTTACCGTTTTCGTATCCTACTACCTCAGTGATTTCCATTGTTTTTCTGGATTTATCACGAAGTCTTGAAAGATGAATGATTATGTCAACGGCAGAGGCAATTTGCTGACGGATTGCTTCAAGAGGCAGTCCTGCAGCTCCCTGCAAAACCATGGTTTCGAGTCGGCTGAGCATATCCTCAGTTGAGTTTGCGTGACCTGTTGAAAGAGAACCGTCATGACCTGTATTCATGGCCTGCAACATATCGAGCGCCTCTCCGCCACGACACTCACCGACAATAATGCGCTCCGGTCGCATACGCAGTGAAGATTTTATTAAATCTCTTATCGTAATTTGACCTGCACCGGAAGCATTGGCATTTCTTGTTTCAAGGCTGACAAGGTTGTCTATTCCCTCAATCTGAAGTTCAGCGGAATCTTCAATTGTAATTACACGCTCATCCTTTGGAATATAATTTGAAAGAGCATTGAGAAATGTAGTTTTACCTGAACCCGTACCACCGCTGATGAAGATATTGTATTTAGCTTTAACAAGAAGTTGAAGCTTATCTGCAATTTCCTGAGTTATTGAGCCGTACTCTATCAATTTTGCTATTGTCATAGGAGTTTTTGAAAACTTACGAATTGTAACAGTCGGGCCACATAACGCAATCGGTGGTAACACCACATTAACACGAGAGCCGTCCGGAAGTCTTGTATCACAAATCGGATTTGCCTGATTAACCTCTCTGCCGGCAAGACCGACAATTCTCTGAATAACATCTTCAAGTTTTCGCTGACTTTCAAATTGTTTATCAAGCTTGTAAAGACGACCGTTCTGTTCGATAAATACGTTTTTCGGTCCGTTAATCATTACTTCCGTTATGCTCTCATCCTTGATAATTGAATCAAGAAGTCCGAATCCTCTTATAGAACTGTAAACCTGTTCAACAATAGAAACTCGTTGATCAATTGAACAATACTGCTCACCGATATACTGTTCAACAATCTCCTCTATTCTCTGCTGCAAATCGTCATCACTTATCTGGCTTAGCGAGAGGTTATCAGTAACATATTTCTTGATTTTTGAGACAAACTGTTGCTCCTGTCCAAAAGTCATAATTATTCACCGCCTCAACAAATTCTGCCAAACATTTCTATTGATGATAGGCTATCCAGAATCTGTGAAACAGACGCATGTTCATATCTTGGAGCACCGCCTATATTTTTGAGCTCAATATTACTTGCAAGAGCCCTGCTACTTTTATTGCTAAACTTGTTGTAGATCAGCACAATTCTGTTCAAAATCGGAACATCTTCATTTTGCTCGGAAATTGCCAATGCGTCGTAAGCTCTGCTGATTTTAATATTAGAAATCTCAGAACCATCGCCCGTCCATACTAAAGCATTAGCCTGTTTTAAAATCTTGATTGTATCACTGTCAATTCCAAAATCCAAATCAAGAATAATATAGGAATATGAACCCAGAAGTTTTGCTTCAGAAATAAGTCGAATAATTTCATCACTTTTGAGTTCAATCATATCCAAAGCTACCTTTGGCTGCGAGTAAAAATATACACCTCTGCGATCCTGTTTAACGCAGCTTTCCATTTTCATAGATAAATTTGCCTTTCTGCTCTTCAAGGCAAATATTATATCACTCATATCAAACTGACCTTCCGCAGAAAAGAAAGCGTCGGCTGAACCGAATTTTTCAAAATTAAGATACAGTGTCTTTTCGCCCTTGGCGGCATAATACGATGCACAGGCTGCAGCCATTGTTGAACTGCCTGTACCACCGCATGGAGATGCAAAAGCAATCACCTTGCAGGAGTCATCTCCAAATCTTGTTTCGGATACACCGCCTGCATTTTCAGAATATATACTTAATATCTGTCTGTAAATAAGGTCTGCTTTTTGATATTTGCAGATGGCACGCTGATTGTTTACGGAATCAATGTCGGCAGAATCAACAAAATATGCAAAGCCGCATCTCTTAGGGAGAGCTGCCGTATTCACATCGAAAGCAACACTCGAAACAAAAACATCAATGCGAGTACTTTCAAGTGCAGATAATGCGCTCTCAATCTTTGTAAAAGAATAAATTTCGAGTTTATCAGCATACCTAATATTGAATACCGAAACTATTCGGTTCAAATAGTTCTGGTCATTATCAAGCAAGGCTAATTTTATTTTCATAGCTTATCCCTCTATTCATTTCTTAAATGCACAAACAACATTTAATTTGAAAACAAAATATGTTAATTGTGCTGAGAATCTTGCTGTTTTTTCATATATTTTCGCCTGTTTTTACTTATTAATTATACCTTATACCTGCATTTTTTTACAGATAGTTGTAAAAAATAACACGATTGATGTAATAATTAACATTTTTATTTAGAATAAGTAATTATATTGTCGGACAATCTTATTATAATTTATAGTGAGGTGAAGTATATGTTAGTGGCTGTATGCGATGATGATAGAACAATCACCGATTACATAAAACTGTTAATAGACACCGAATTTCGTGATATAATACAAACCAAAATATATGATTCCGCAAGCGATTTAGAATCTTCAATTTTAAAAAACGAAATCCCCGATGCAATTATTATAGATATCTGTATCAAAAATGAGAATGGTCTGGAAATGCTAAAAAGAGTTCGTGAACACATTCCTACAACACCTGTTATTTTTATTACAGGATATTTAGAATATTGTTCAGATATTTTTATTGACTTTAACCCTTGGGGGTTAATTACAAAACCAATTGATAAAAATAAATTATTTTACCACATTAACAAAATTTTAAAATACTTAACCTTAAATAAGCCGTTGTCAATTAAAATTTCGGTCAACAGACAAAATATTATAATTGACAAAAGCAAAATTCTTTACCTTGAAAGTCACGAAAGAAAAGTTACATATTATACCGCTACAGACAAATATGAAGAATACATAAAGCTTGACAATGCTATGATTAAGTTAGATAATAGTTTTCTGAGATGTCATAAAAGTTATGCGGTTAATCTAAAATATGCAGTTGATTTATTAAAGTACAAAATTGTAATATCGGACGGCACAAAAATTCCGGTCAGCAGAAGCTATTATGACAATGTCAAGAAAATGATTTTTAAGCATAAAGCTTCAAAAATCGGGCTGTAACGGAGAGATTTATTTGCATACAATATTTGAAAATCAATATTACCTACCTCAACAAATGTGGGTGTACCTTTACAATATTTTGCTTGCAGTGGTGGCAAATTCTTTTGTGTTGCACAGTAAGCAAAGCAAAATTAAAACTATTTTGCTGCAGTCAGTGCTTTTTTACCTATTGCTTATACCCCAACACTTTGACAATATACCGTCTTGGACAACGCAGTTATCTTTGTTAACAATTGTCATAGGCAATATCTTATTGTACAAAGACAAATTCCATATAAAGGTAATTACTTCAATTGTTTCTATTCTTATAATATTTTTCTCTGACTACTTAAGCTATTTTATTGTGTCTGTTCTGTTTGGCAGTTCGGAAAATTATTTGCAAGAGCCATATGTTTACCTTGTGTCTGTCACAGTAATAACCACTCTGCTAGGTGTATACACTATAATCGGCAGCAGATTTCTAAAGAAAAACAGAGATATGTTCTTTAGAAGCAACATTGTTTTTCTGTTTGTGTTGATAGCCTTTGAAATACTGTTTCTCGCTTTTTCAATCACACAATTTAACCAAGTTTCGACCTATGTGCCGTTTAATGTAAAAAACACAAATCTGAGCATAATTTATTTTTATATTTTTATATTTATTGTAACCGACAGTATTCTAATTTATTTTACAAAAAGCAGTGCTTCGTACTATAAAATAAAATCTGAGAACGAGATGCTTGAATACCAAAATAAACTTCAGGCGGAATACTATAGAAAGATGCTTGAAAATTATGAAAGCACAGCAAAATTAAGACATGACATAAACAATCTTGTTCAGGTAATCAACATTCAGTTGTCTAAAAATACACAAGAAGGAAATAAAAAGGCAAAAGAAATTGTAAGCGGTATATCCGATATTATGAACAGTACAAAAACACGGCGTTACTGTAGCAACGAAATTGTCAATGCGGTTCTTTTTGATAAGACATCTGTTGCTAAAGAAGAGTCAATTAAAATTATTGATGACATTATTCTTGACAATAACACAGGCATTGCCGATTTTGATATTTGCCGAGTTTTTATCAATCTGTTAGACAATAGCATAAATGCCCTTAAAAATTATACTGGTGATGACAAGCTGCTTTACCTGTCTTGTAAACAGGATAATGACCATATTTTTATCAAATGTGAGAATAAATTTTCAGAAACTATCAGAAAACCTGAAAAAAAACCTGAACTCCATGGTTACGGCATGAAAATAGTTAAAGACATCACCGAAAAATATAATGGCGAATTGATCACTCAAATTCAAGATACAACTTTCAGTACACTTGCGATACTGAAAACAGAATAAAATATATTCAAAATAAACCGAGGCTGTCACATTCCGAAGGGACCTCTGCAAACATAATTAACTGCATCGGAAATAATTGCTCGTTTGAATTTAGTCATCTTTGAATATAAAATAGGTTCATCACGATTTTTTGTGGTATGGTGAACGGTCAGAAGGAATAGAGAGATAGCGAATCAAGGTAAAGAAGAAGTCATCATCACGGTAACCGTAGCCGATTCGTTTAGCGACCTTGATCTTGTTGTTGAAGTCTGCGAATTTCATCCAGACGAACAACTCCGAGAACATCTCTGCCAAATTGCGACTGTATATGAAATCAATCATATACAATCTGTGCTTTGTTACAAGCTTGTTGTAAAATGCGTTCATATCCATCGCTACCGCTGCAATAAGGACACCGGACTGACTGCGCAGACCTTACGCTCTGCAGAAACAATACGCTTTTATCTTTATTAGGGCTGATTCCTATATGTGTTCCTTTAAATTCTTGACTTTCAAATTCGACTTTGATATCATCTAAATAGAGCATAGGTTTCTCTCCTCCATTGTTTGTCTCTTCAACTACAATTTGGGAGCTTCCTATGCTCTTTTTCAATATTTACTTTTGATCATCCCACATTTTTCCGTGATGAGGGAGAAATAAAACACTCTATTGTTTTCCAATCTCAATTTATCAAAGCTCCCATAGATAAATACTACGCTTACTTCAGACTCCGTATCTATACATCTCATCAAAAATTTCTTTTGCCGTAACCGCATTGTCGGTTATGGCATTTTTTAATTCGGTGATATTGTCAAACTTTTTTTCGGGACGAATGAAATCAAGCAAACGGACATCGGCTGTCTGACCGTATATTTCACCGCCGTGAAAGTCAGGCATCCATGTTTCGCTCAAAAGCTTTGTTCCTCCGACCGTCGGCTTTACACCGATATTAGTCACACCGCAATAGACCTTTCCGTTTTCAAGCGTAACGGCAGACGCATAAACGCCGTATTTCGGCACGGCAAGATTTTCGGGAAGTTTCTGATTGATTGTCGGAGTACCGAGCTCTCTGCCAAGTCTTTTTCCGTGAGTAATCACGGCAGAAAAACCAAAATGCGAACACAAAAGCTTGTTTGCACGGCGAATACTTCCCTCGCTAACAAGCAGACGGATAAGTGTTGACGAAACAACATCGCCATCGTCACGCTCAGGCTCAATCACATTAAGCTCCGTACCGTTCTCGTCACAAAGCTTTTTGAGCAACTCGGTATCGCCTTCTCCGTTTTTTCCGAAACGATAGTTAAAACCGCAGACAACAAATTTTGCGTTGAGGTCGCCAAAAATAATTTTCTCGACAAAGTCCTTTGCAGACATATTCATCAGCTTCTTAAAGTCGGGACTGAAGGTATGTTCAATACCCAGGCTTTCAAGCGTTTTCAGCTTATCTTCCGTTGTCATAAGCGCACCCTTAGAAGATTTTCCGAGAACCTCCTTCGGGCTTTGAGCAAATGTAAAGCACACGGGCAAAAGTCCGTTTTTCTTCTGCTCAACAGCCGAGAGAATAACCCTTCGGTGTCCCTTGTGAAGTCCGTCAAAAAATCCGAGAGCAACGGCAGTATTCAATTTTTCGTGTTCTGAAACAGTAAAATTCTGCATATATATTTCCTATGATTAAATTAAATTTTACCGCTTTTCAAAAGTGCGGCAGTCTTTAAAACAGCAATCTGTGTTTTGGCGTCGGGAATCATATTGTTAAGCACCATTTCAACGGCTTTGTTGAGGGGGATTTTTTCAACATTCAAAAACTCACCCTCGTCAAGCTTTTGCTCGCCCTGTGACTTTACCCGACAGGCATAAAGATGGATGATTTCCGAGGTGTATCCGGGGGACGGATACACCTGACCGAGAGAAATGTAGGAGTAGCCCTCAAGTCCCGTTTCTTCAAGAAGCTCACGCTTTCCGTTTTCAAGCGGAGTAGAACCCTTTTCAAGCTTGCCGGCAGGAAGCTCAAGCACAACCTCCTTGTACGGATAGCGAAACTGCTTTACAAAAGAAAGATTATTGTCCTCATCAAGAGCGGCAACGCATACTCCGCCCGAATGATTGACAACCTCCCTCTTTGACCTTTTACCGTCAGGAAGCTCCACTTCGTCAAGGACTATATGCAGAACTCTGCCGTCAAAAATTTTCTTGCTTTCAAGAGTTTTTTCAAAAAGCTCCATAATTATGCCCCCGTTTTAAAGATTGAATTATCGAAAGGAAAGGATTTTGTTATGCCCGATTATAATGTTTTTCCCGATTACAAAACACGCAAGGAAATCATAAACGAGCTCTGCGACAGGTACAAGTTCATCAAGCATTGCTTTGCCGGAAAAAGCGTGTGCGGAAGAGGAATTGATGTTCTTCACATCGGCAACACCAAGAATCGTGTACTCTACTGCGGCGGTTTTCACGGCTCGGAGTACCTCACAATACTTGCCCTGCTGAAATTTTTTGAAGAATGTTGTGAGGCAATGGAAAGCGACAGAACTGTCGGCGGATGCAAAATCGGGAATTTTTTAAGCATTCGCGGTCTTACGATTGTGCCTTGCGTAAATCCCGATGGCACGGAAATTGCCTTGCACGGCAGTGATGCCGCATTCAAATACAAACCGCTTGTCGAAAAGGTCTGCACCGATACATACAAATGGCAGGCAAATGCCCGAGGAGTTGACATCAATCACAACTTTAATGCCGGCTGGTGCAGGCTTAAACAGCTTGAATTAAAAAACAATATCAAGTGTCCTGCACCGACAAGATTCGGCGGCAATCATCCCGAAAGCGAACCCGAAACCAAAGCTCTGACAACACTTTGCCGTAATATTGATTTTGAACGGGCAATCGCTCTGCACAGTCAGGGACGGGAAATTTACTGCTCGTTCGGCAGACACACACCTGTTCTGAGCTTTCGGCTTGCGTCAATTTTCTCACAGGCAAGCGGCTACAACATAGCCTTTCCCGAGGAGATTGCCACAGGCGGCGGCTTTAAGGATTGGTTCATCGAAAAATTCCGCCGACCTGCCCTCACCATAGAAATGGGTCTCGGAAAAAATCCCCTCCCCCTCTCCGATTTTGAAGAAGAATACAAAATCCTGCAAAACATTCTCTGTCTCGGAGCGGTGGTTTAAATTATCTGATATAATTCAAGGGCAACCTCGGTTGCCCTTGTTTATTTTGTTATTTTTAATAACTTTGATTAATTTTTATCGTCCTCATCATCAAAGAAAGAGATTGAGTTTACGATATTGTCAACAGCTTCGTCTGAAATTACATTCGGCTCGTCAAGATATTTTGATCTTTTTTCAATGCTGTCAATAGCCATCTGCATCTGCTCCTGGGGAGTTGACGGTTTTTTCGGAGCGTCGTAAATCTCGTTATCCTCGGGATTTGAGATGTTCACATACTCCTCTTTTTTAGGCTCTTCTTTAACCTCGGGTTCTTCCTCAGGCTCAACGATTGCAGGCTCATTGCCGTCATCGGGGACTTCAACTTCCTCTGTCAAATCTTCCGCAGATTCCTCTTTTACGGGTTCTTCCGCTTTTTCGGCAGATTCGTCATTTTTTTTTGACTTGTCAACGCCAAAGTTCGGAGCATCGTAATTTTCGTCAATCTCCTCTGCGGCAGCCATAATTACCTCACCGGGAGCGTCAATCTGCTTTTCTCTTCTCGCCTCGGCAACAGCCTTGAGTTCATCAAGGTGATTTACAGGCTTTTCAACCTTTTCGCTGTCCTCATCAAAATAGATATCATACCATACGAGGAACACATAAATTGTCCAAACTCGTCTGCTGTTATCTTCTTTTCCGCTGAAATGACTGTCGAGCCATGAAACAAGGACATCTGTATTGAAGAATTTCTCGGCAGTTTTGCCCTTGAACTTTGTCTTTACAACATTATAATACTTCTCGTCACGAAGCCATACTCTTGTCGGTACAGGGAAACCGAGTTTCTCTTTTTCGGCAGTAGCCTCAGGCATATGGCGAACGGCAGCCTTACGCATTGCATACTTTGTGTTGTGCTTGTTGCAGCGCAGTTTTGTCGGGAGCGATGACGCAACCTTGAAAACCTCCTTATCGAGGAAAGGAACACGAAGTTCAAGCGAGTTAGCCATACTCATTCGGTCGGCTTTAAGAAGGATGTCGCCGACCATCCACATATTGATGTCGAGATACTGCATTTTTGTAACATCGTCATACTTACGGCAACGATAATAATATTTTCTTGTAAGATCCTGCGGGCGTGTTGCAATTGACGGATCTTTCAAAAGTTCCTGCTTCTGCTTATAGTCATACATAAATGCGTTACCGATATAACGCTCCTCAAGCTTGTCACAGGCACGGATGAGATAATCTCTGCCCTTGATGTCGGGGAGCTTTCTGCAGATTGCTCTTATTGCCTTTCTGATGCAATGCGGAACAATTGTCTGATAAATTTTGAACACTCTCGGATCGTTGTAGCAGGTGTAACCGCCGAACAATTCGTCTGCACCCTCACCCGAAAGGACAACCTTTACATAATGGCTTGCAAGACGGGATACAAAGTAAAGTGCTATACATGACGGATCCGCAAGCGGCTGATCCATATGGTACTGAACAGTCGGAACAGCGTCCCAGAATTCTTCACTTGAGATAAGGTGAGTGTGGTGTTCAACACCGATTTTTTCGCTGAGATTTTTTGCCCAACTGATTTCGTTATATTTTTCGCCAAAGTCAAAGCCGACTGTAAATGTTTTCTGGTCGGCAAAATATGTTGAAACATAGCTTGAATCAACACCGCTTGAAAGGAAACAACCAACCTCAACATCGGCAATTTTGTGAGCGTTTACGGAGTTTTCAAAAACCTTTTCAATTCTGTCAACAGCCTCTTCCTCCGTCATTTCTTCATCGGGATTAAAACGAGCCTCAAAGTAACGGGTAGTTTCAACCTCGCCGTCCTTGTACCAGAGATAGTGACCGGGCATAAGGCAGTAAACACCCTCAAAGAAAGTTTCGGGCGGAACTGCATACTGGAATGAAAGGTACGAGTCAAGTGCCTTTCTGTTGAATTTCTTTTCAAACTTAGGATATTCAAGAATACTCTTGATTTCACTTGCATAGACAAAGTCATCGCCTATCTGAGTGTAGTGCATCGGCTTAATGCCGAAAAAGTCACGGGCAATAAAAAGTGAATTATCCTTTGTGTTGTAAATAGCAAAGCCGAACATACCACGGAGTTTTGGGAGCATATCTTCTTTCCACTCTTCAAAACCGTGAACAAGCACTTCACTGTCCGTATCTGTATAGAACTTATGACCTTTTGCGATAAGTTCTTTTCTCAAATCCTTGTAGTTATAAATTTCACCGTTGAATGTGAGAACAAGGCTTTTATCCTCATTGTATATAGGCTGATGACCTGCACCGAGGTCAATAATGGAAAGTCTGCGAAATCCCATGGAAATATTGTCGTCCGTAAAAAATCCGTCCGAGTCGGGACCACGGTGAGTGATAACCTCTGTCATATTTCTGATGACATCGGCTCTGTTTTCAACCTGTCCCATAAAGCCGGCTATGCCGCACATATCACAATTCCCCTTTCAAGGTAATTTTCAAAATTAACCGCATTAGACTAATGCCCTATTTTAAACATTTTATCACAATTTATTCCCAAATTCAACTGTTTGCAGGCATAAGTTTCAAATCAAAGCAACGCCCCTCAGCCTTTTTTATTCTTTAAGTATTCATCAAGCAAATCCGCTGCATATCTGCACAATTCAGGGCACGGACGGGCGGCGTAATATTTTTCTGTTCTCTCAGACGGAATCGGGTTGTCCTTTGCCTTTGCTCTCATACCTAGAAGGTCACGGCAGATTATTGAACCGTTGTCCTCTTTGAACCTTTCGGCAAGCTGCTGAACCTCGGTGTAGACACGCTTTTTGTCGGCATTATCCTTGCTGTCACTGTAACCCCTTGCAAGGCCTAAAGCCATATACATTCCCGTAACAGTACCGCAGACCTCACGCATTCTGCCTATTCCGCCGCCGAACGGCGATGCAAGCATAAGAGCAGTCTGTTCATCAAATCCCAAATCGTCACAAAATGCAAGCAATACAGCCTGAGCGCAGTTGTAGCCCTGCATAAAATTATTCTTAGCAATTTCACCTTTTGTCATACCAATTTCTCCTTTTGACAAATCAATTTCATACAAGCCAAGTATAGCACCGAAAACCGCATACTGCAACGATTTTTTGCTTGTGAAAGAGATTGCCATATGTTATAATTTAGGGAGTTATGATGATAAATAAATCAATATTGCTTAACCGTAGCGGCGGTCAGTGACCGCCATTCGCTTTGGTTGCAAAACCAAAACGAACAAATATACATCTGCAATAAGCGTTTTAATCAATAACATACGATAAACAAATGGTTTGTATTTAATCGAACCTATTTTACAATCGTTTCAATTGGCGGTCACTGACCGCCGCTACTGTTTGTACAAACGGTAACAATGCTACGCTCGGGCAAAATATGTTGCGGATTTTTCAAACTGTCTGCACGAATAGGGAACGGCGCTACTGATTTGAGTTACAATTTCTCCCACAGATTTAATCAAATACGGTTGCTTTATTCGGCAGAATTGGTATAATAATTTACAGAACATAACTCATTAAAATTCAGACATTAAAGAAAAAGGTGATTAACATTGTCTTTTCCACAGGATAAAATAAGAAATTTCAGCATTATTGCTCACATTGACCACGGCAAGAGTACGCTTGCGGACAGAATTCTTGAGCAGACCAACTCCGTTTCCGAAAGGGATATGGAGGCGCAGTTGCTTGATGACATGGATCTTGAGCGTGAGCGTGGCATTACAATCAAGGCGAGGGCGGTTAGCGTTATCTACAAAGCCGATGACGGCGAAGAATATCTTTTTAACCTCATCGACACCCCCGGTCATGTTGACTTCAATTACGAGGTTTCCCGGTCACTGGCAGCTTGTGAGGGCGCTATTCTTGTTGTTGACGCATCACAGGGCATTGAGGCGCAGACTCTTGCAAACACATATCTTGCCGTTGACAGCGGACTTGAAATTGTTCCCGTTGTCAACAAAATTGATTTGCCGAGTGCCGATCCCGACAGGGTTATTCAGGAAATCGAAGATGTAATCGGTATTCCTGCCGAGGATGCTCCGAAAATTTCCGCAAAGGCAGGAATCAACATTCACGCAGTTCTTGAAAAGGTTGTTCACGATATTCCTGCTCCGACAGGCGATATCAACGCTCCTCTGCGTGCATTGATTTTTGACAGCTACTACGACAGCTACAAGGGCGTAATTATATATGTAAGGCTCAAAGAGGGACAGATTCACCCGGGCGATGAATTCAAGCTTATGGCAACGGGCAGTGTGTTCAATGTTGTTGAGTGCGGACTTATGCACGCAACCGCTCCCGAAAAGACAGACGGTCTTTATGCAGGCGAGGTTGGCTACATCACGGGTTCAATCAAGACTCTTGCAGACGCAAAGGTTGGCGACACGGTTACACTCACATCAAATCCCGCAGAAGAACCGCTCCCAGGCTACCGTGAGGCACAGCCTATGGTTTTCTGCGGTATCTATCCTGTTGACGGCGCAAGATACGGCGACCTTAAAGATGCGCTTGAAAAGCTCCAGCTTAACGATGCGGCTCTTTCGTTTGATCCCGAAACATCGGTTGCCCTCGGATTCGGTTTCCGTTGCGGATTTTTGGGACTGCTCCACATGGAAATCATTCAGGAGCGACTTGAAAGAGAATATCAGCTTGACCTCATCACAACCGCACCGAGTGTAATTTACAGAATCACACGCACAGACGGCACAGTTGAGATGATTGACAACCCGACAAACTACCCCGATCCGTCACTTATTCAAATGGCGGAAGAGCCTGTAACAGACGCTCACATCTATGCACCTAAGGAATATGTCGGCAATATTATGGAGCTTTGTCAGGACAGACGAGGAACTTTTGTCGATATGCAGTATATTGATGCCGACCGTGTTGATTTACACTATGTACTTCCGCTTGCCGAGATAATCTACGACTTTTTCGACACACTCAAATCACGCACAAGAGGTTATGCATCATTCGACTATGAGCTTAAAGAATATGTTCAGAGCAACCTTGTTAAACTCGATATTATGCTCAACGGCGAGGTTGTCGATGCACTTTCGTTCATCATTCACGCAGACAAGGCATATTCAAGGGCAAGAAAAATGGCTGAAAAGCTAAAGGAAAAGATTCCAAGACAGCTTTTTGAAATTCCGATTCAGGCTTGCATCGGCGGTAAAATTATTGCCAGAGAAACCGTAAAGGCTATGCGTAAGGATGTACTTGCCAAGTGCTACGGCGGTGATATTTCCCGTAAGAAAAAACTCCTTGAAAAGCAAAAAGAAGGTAAAAAGCGTATGCGCCAGCTCGGTTCTGTTGAAGTTCCGCAGGAGGCATTTATGGCGGTTCTCAAGCTTGATACGGATTAACGGTGAAGATATGAAAGAACTTGCTATGTTTTACAACTTTTCGGACGAAAGACTTCGCAAGGCAAAGTTTGCTCTTATGCCGTTAAAAATTCAGGTTAAAAAGGTTGAAAAGGAAGATTTCAATCAGCCTATCGGCTATCTTGCAGGCATCAAGGGCGTTGAGCCTGTGGCAGAAAAGTTTGACGGTGACGGCTTTGACGAAGAAATGATTGTCATGTACAATTTCACGAATAAGACAATTGATTCGCTCATCAAGGCACTGAACAAGTGCGGTGTCGGACGAGTTCCGCTCAAGGCGGTTATTACTCCCACAAGCAAAGACTGGGACAGTCTGACGCTTATCAAAGCACTTAAAGCCGACCATGAGGAAATGCTTAAAAAATTGAAAATAAAAAGTTGAAAATGGAAAATGAAAGTCGGGAAGACAGTTTGCAAAATGCAAAACAATGTCTTCCCGACTGTTTTTATTTATATGAAATTACCGCCGCATTATTACAATCAATTTTTAAGAATTTTCTCAATCAATTGTGCAACACCATCGTTATTATTTGACGGGATTACAATATCGGCACGGTCAAGGCACTTTTGACTTGCATTTTCAACAGCCGCACCAAGTCCCGACTCGGCAATCATGTCGGCATCGTTATCGGCATTTCCGCAGGCGCAGACATTTTCCATGCCGATATTCAAAAAGTCACACAAACGCAGGAGTGCCTTCGCCTTTGATGCCTCTGCCGACATAATTTCAACAAAATGGTCGGTTGAAGTCGTAATTTCAACGCTGTTGCAAGCCTTTTCGATACTGCTCCACAGCCTGTTGCGAAGTTTTTCGTCCGTACTTATAATGCTGATGAGGTCAAGCTCATTTCTATGCTTGCTCAAAAAGCTTCTCATATCGACAATCTTGCCGTGGCACGAACGGGTGTATTCAAAATATTCAGGCTCACAGCCGTAGTCAAGCGGTCTATGCACATATCTGACATCGGCATATGTAAATCCGTCAATAAATCCCTCAAGAATAACATCGTCATTACGCACAGCACCGAGAATTTTCAACACATCATCGGGTAAAATCAGCGAACGGTGAACCGTTTTACCGCACTTGCTTATTACCGCACCGTTCGAGGTAATCGCATAATCCAAACCGACAATGTTCATCACGCTGTCGGGCATCATAACGAACGGTCTTCCGCTTGCCGCAACAACGGTTATTCCGCTTTTAATCGCAGATTCAATGGCAGTTTGCGTTCGTTTGCTCAAGGTGTCGCTGTCGGCAAGAGTTGTGCCGTCAAGGTCAAGTGCAATCAGCTTTATATCTTTCATCTTATCCATACAAATCCCTCTGTCAGATTTTCTTCGGGCAAAATCCGTTCATACAGCATTCTTCACATTTTGCCTTTCTTGCGGTGCAGACTGCTCTGCCGTGCAGAACAAGTCGGTGGCAAAAATCGTTGCTTTCATCGGGCGGCAAAAGCTCACGCAATGCAAATTCAATCTTTTTCTGATCCTTTAAATCGTGAAGTCCGAGCCTTTTTGTAATGCGTATGCAATGTGTATCAACCACAACCGCAGGCTGACCGAAAATGTCACCGCACACAAGATTTGCGGTTTTTCTGCCGATTCCGGGGAGTTTTGTCAAATCGTCAATATTATCGGGAACAACACCGCCGAAATCGTCACAAAGCATTCTTGCCATTTCAACAATATCTTTTGATTTAGTCTTATAAAGTCCGCAGCTTTTTATATACTCAGCAACTTCTTCGGGTGTTGAGTCGGCAAAATCCTGAGCCGTTTTGAACCTGTCAAACAACGAAGGAGTGACCATATTAACCCTTGCGTCCGTGCATTGAGCGGCAAGCCTTGTTGCAATGAGCAGCTGCAACGGATCTGTGTAGACAAGCGAACATATTGCGTCGGGATATTCTTTTTTCAAAGCCTGAACAGCGTTCACGGCAATTTCTTTTTTGGTCATAAACTCACCCCGTAATTTTAAAAAACAAAAATGCGATTAAATACTGTTTTCTTCAGTATAACACAAAAATTCTGCTATTGCAATCAGGATAAAAAATTGGTACAATAGCAGTATAAAAGTTGAAATTTTATTGAGGAGGACAAAAAATGTACAAAAATTACATTTTTGACTTATACGGCACTCTTATCGACATCAACACAGATGAATGGAACGATGATTTGTGGAAGAAAATTGCCATTCTCTATGCCTACAAGGGTGCGCACTACACCTATGATGAACTTAACGAGGAGTACGACAGACTTGTTCAGGCTGAAAAAAAGGCTGTTCTCAAAAAGTCTCCCGACACAAAAGTTGTTGACATCAAAATTGAAAAGGTTTTCCGCAAGCTTTTCACACAGAAAGGTGTTAAGGTTACAAAAGCCGAGGTACTTTTTATTGCCGAGGCATTCCGTTGCTACTCAACAAAGTACATCAAGCTTTATGACGGTGTACTTGATCTTCTCGACACTCTCAAGGCAAAAGGCAAAAAGGTTTATCTTCTCTCAAACGCACAGCGTTCATTCACAGAAAATGAGCTGAATATGTTTGATCTGACAAAATATTTTGACGGCATTTGCATCAGCTCTGACGAAGAATGTTCTAAGCCTGACGAAAAATATTTCAAAACACTTTTTGACCGTTACGGACTTGAAAAGAGCGAGTCAATTATGATTGGCAACGACTATATCAGCGATATCGGCGGTGCGGCTGATTTCGGTATCGACAGTCTGTACATTCACCAGAGCATTTCCCCCGACATCGACGGCGAACTCCGCAGTACATATAAGGTTATGGACGGCGATGTGTACAAAATCAAAAAGCTCATTATTAATCATTCGTGAAGACAGTTTAACTAATAAATAACATTTAATGCCCGAGCGTAACATTGCAACGCTTTTTGCAAGCAGTTACATAAGCATTGGAGCTTTCTAATATGATTCAGCTGAAAATGAGGAGTCGATAATCATGAAAAAAAGTGTTTTAATCAGTAATATCATTTTATTGTTTTGGTACTTTCTTGCAATGATTGGGATAAAAATAGGAGATAAGTATTTAGTCGAGGGTTCTTTTAAAGATGAGTGGATATTTATGTTAATCCCAATTGCTACATTTTTGCTAATGCTTTTTACTAAGAAAATTGGTAAAATACTTCATCTGATATGGCTCGGAATGTGGTTTGTCACTCAATTTCTAAGCCACGAATGGTATACAATATTCGGAAATGGTTTCATGGGAAATATTGATAACAAAATAGGCTATTTTAAAAATTGCATTTCACTTATAAGCATAGAAGGAAAATATGTCCCTGATATGTATCACATTATACTGCACATTTTGATAATTATAGCATTTATTGTTACTGCTAAATTTTCCAAAAACGCAGTAAAATCTGATACTCTTTAAGAGGTAAAATTATCTAAAAACGACAAAATACATCCTCAATTGTAGCGGCGAACCGTGTTCACCAATTATCTAGATTGTAAAATCTAAACGAAAAATAAATATACTGTAATATCGCACTTTAGGCAGTACATCCTTGTACTGCCTTTTATTTTGCAAAATCATTATGTAAAACGCATAAATTCAATTCATCCGCACACACTTTTACAAAGGAAGTGTGCAGATGAAACGCAAAGTACCCGATTACAAAAAGATTTTAACACCAAACGATTTAGAGCTTAACACCTGTTCAAATCAGGATTGTACAGGGCTAATCCCCACCGCAGTCAAAAATCCCGATGAGGCTGATTCATACGAAGAACTCTACCCATATATAACCGTTGTGTCGCCGACTTTACAAGATAATCCGAATAAAATTAACGCTGACACCAAAAAAAGAAACCGATTATAAAATACAAAAAGCAGAGTATATTGACCTACAATCCCATAAATCGGAATTAACGAAAAACGGGAATTAAGTTAAATATACTCTGCTTTAATTTCACGAAAAAGTTACTAAATGAAATTTTCTGAACAAGCTAACCATAAAATGTAATCAACTTCAGCAGGACGTTTTCCGATAAGCTTAGCTGTTTCCGAAATGATGTCAAACACCTCGTAATCGGGAACTTCTTTTCTTTCGGAAAATCCCAATCCGTTACAACCCAAAACATTCTTCATGTAGGCATTGGGATTTGCTATATCATAGCCTACATTTCTGAGGTATTCGGCAACAAGCGAAACTGCCATTTGAGTCATCTTATCTTCACTTTTACCGTCAGCAAGATTACTAACAAGGCTTTTGAGGGAAGTATCCTTTTCAACAAATGTATTGTAGTAATTATCAATACTGCCGTACTCTTTTTCAAACTTAAGTAATTTCGGTATATTGTCAAACACCAAAGCCTTCATCTGAGTTCCGATTGTTACAGTACCAAGAGTAAATTTCTCAAGCTCTAACACCAAATCGGCAGGATTACAGTTAAGAAGATATTCAGGATCGTAATTGTGGAAAATCTTATCAACCACAATGATTTCGCCTGTGTCAATGTTGAAATGTTCCTTAAATTTACTCCACTTACCGCCGTTGCTGAGCATTGAGTAAACCATAGCCTTTATGTGTTCCTCGGTTGTATAATGTTTGCCGTTTTCTCTGTTACCAATCTGATGTTTGATATATGTATTTTCCCAAAACATTATTTTGCAGTCATCACCGTACTTTTCTTTCATAGCCGTACGAGTAAGGCTGTCAATTGCATTTATGGCAAAACTCATAATATTTTTTGAATCGAAATTCATAATCATTCTCCTATAATTTATAGTCCATCGTATGTATAATATAAGTTCAAATCAAAGATTAACAACATTTTATTTATTGAAATGTTCATCTAACTTAGCATTCTGTGATTTCATCATTTTATTAAGGTTATGACGCTGAATAATGCCTGCTGTATTTGCAAGGTTTTGATCTCTTCGCGTTTTTGCAAGAACTTCATTTCCCTCATCTACTGCATCATAAAGTGCGTCAAAGCCCGAAATCATAGAAGAATGCATACTGTTAATAGCTCCCGTAACTCTGCCGCTGGCATTGATAACGGTATTTTTTAAACTCTCTTCATTATATAAATCTACTGCTCGTTCATAAGTAATATCGGATGTGCTTAACTCATCATACAACCATTGCAAAATTACAAAGTTCCTGTATCTGTTTGAAATAAGCTGAGTTGATGCGTACAAAGCTTCAAGCGTGTCTTTGTTAAACTGAACCTCTTCATCAAGCATTTCAATTTTAATTTTCTTGGCAATTTTCCAAGATTCGTATTCTTGATTGTATGACGGTATAATCACATTATTATACTGTTCAAGGTCCGACTCATATTTCTTATCAATATCGGCTTGTTGCTTTGCAACCTCTTCGTTAATTTTCTGCTGTTCAGCCAAAGCGGATTCTTTTGCATTTTTAACCGCTGATTGATAATCATCCCTTTGCATTAGTTCATTCAACATAGCACGCTTCTTTTCGCAATATTTTGCAAATGCGTAGAGTATAAACGGCCAAACCAAGAGAGATATAACGATATACAAAATTTCGCCTCTGAGAAAATCTGTAAAAGTATAGTTTACTTTTGGCTCAGGAGGCATTTTAATGGTCACTTTGGGAACTTCAAGTTGTTTATGCACCGGAGCTGTGGGTTTAGCTTTAAATTTTTTGCATTTTTGTTTAGACAACTCTTCCTCACCGATTTTTATTGCCGCTGTAAGCATCATAGCGTCTTTAACAATTTCAACTTCCTGTTCATGCGTATATTTGCTCATAGTAATTTCCTTTCCGTATAAATTATTTTGCAGTATGTTCTTGCTGATTTGTTCATACCTAACAATCAACAGGATTATTGTATCTGTTTATAATTCCAAAGATTTTGTCACCTATTTACAAGAGTTGATATATCTTGTACTATTTAAGATTTAAATGTAAAGCACTTTTTTATATATTGTAATCCGTGTTTCTAGTTTTGTCAACTAGTATTTAGTATTTTTAACCATTATTGCGTATCTTCCATTAAAATAATTATGGGTGATTACTATGAAATTCAGCGAAAAATTACGCTTGCTTATAGATGAGTTTGACATTACGCAAAAGCAATTTGCAAATGACCTTAATATTGCCCCGTCAACAATAGGTGGATATGTACAAGGTGTAAGCGAGCCTGATTTTGAAACCTTAAAAAGAATAGCCTTATATTTTAATGTGTCGGCAGACTATCTTTTGGGCATACAGGAAAACAAAACAAATAGTCTTGCGGAAGTAGAGTTACTTCGTGTATTCCGCTCAATGACAAATGAACAGCAACAATTGTTCATTGAACAAGGCAAAGTATTTACTAAAGCAAATAATAAACTAAAGGCAAGAAAAATGACAAAATCATCTTAATTGATTTTCGCAAGTAAATTAAATATTCCGATAAAACAAAAGCAGCGGAAGCAATGTGTTTGTGCATTACTTCCGCCGATTTTATATTTTCAATTTTAATCTGAAGAAATTATTTTGTATAGCCGTGTTCTTTACACATCATATCGTAATAACCGACTACGAAAAAGTCTGTATGCTCATTTTTAACATACGGACCATAGGTAATGTACGGGTACCTTGGAGAAATATTATAGTTACCGTAAGCATACCAACGCATTGTATCATCAAAATACTGTATACCATCCTGATCGTCAAGGAAAATATGATTGTTTCCAAAGTCGCCATTAAGACCAACAATAAATTTTTGTAAATCAGTAGCGGCAACGACCGATATATTGCTTTCATACTTTGCTACATTTGTTAACATCTTCTGCGCACCTGTAAATTCAACCTCATGGGCGATATATTTCTGAATAAAGGTAGCATCGACAACATTAACAACACCGTCTTTGTTCACATCACCTTTTAAAGTATAGGCATTTGTCATCTTGTTGTACACAGCAAGAAGTTCGTTGTAGGCATTTGTAATAGCCCAGACATCGTAATCATTAGTGCCTGCAATATACGGCTCTAAGGCGGTTTTCAAATCAGCAAGCTTATTCTTAAATTCGTTCCATTGCTCATCAGAATACCAGTTGTTGTAATTCTGTTCCTTACAGGCATTATCGTAAGCAGTTTTGGCATATGCAACATCAACATGAAGGTTATAAGCGGCACTATACAGCTTGTCCTTCATATTTTTATATTCCTCAGCTGTTGCAAGTTCGTCCTGATTATAAAGATTGTATGCATCATTATATGTATCACCTGCAACACAGTTATAGATTCTCGCCTCACCAATGTTTGTGTTGAGAATCTTAAATGCGTCAAGGAGCCAGCCAAGTTTCTCACGCTCTATTTCAGTTTCGGACTTTTCATTTTCAGCAGCAAATGTTGTTAAAATGAAAGATGAAACCGCCAAAATTCCAACGAGTATGATTGATAATAATTTTTTCATTGTTTATCCCCCTATATCATCTTCTGTATCAATGTGCTGTACCATCCAAATTTACATCATAGTTTTTAGGACTATTATAATTGTACCATATACAGTAATTATAATCAATACTATTTCAATCTTTGGCTATAAAATATCCCTTTACTTTTTTGTAAAATATAAACAAAAAAGCACCACATAATGTGGTGCTGAAAGTTCAAATGAACCACCGATCACTCGGTGTATATAAAAGGGTAAACACCCTGAAAACTGAATAAAGGAAGAGGATTAAGGAGATATTAGTTAAATTCATATTGGAATGACCAATCGGGTTAAAGTATATACTACACAGC